>Ga0255761_10000956_pt1 | contig 26670 bp, 29 predicted proteins | sample 071ome_29_FD_179961 | JGI IMG/M metagenome (GOLD analysis project Ga0255761, IMG submission 179961) | Coastal salt marsh microbial communities from the Groves Creek Marsh, Skidaway Island, Georgia - 071407BT metaG (version 2) | ecosystem: Environmental > Aquatic > Marine > Intertidal zone >... | reverse complement strand
ATGCATCCTCAAGATTGTTCACGGGTTGTTGAGGTGTGCCTGCTGGATATGTCGTTCCAGCAGTTCCGCTTGTGCTTACATGAACTTCCCCACCAAACGAAGAATACTGAATCGCTTCAAGTTCTTGTAACGTAGCAGACGAAGATGAAGTTCTAACAACTTGTGTAAATGCAGAAGGAAAAATGGGATCGATTTCATCCCCATTGGTATCTTGAGCAACAAGGTTGCCACCAAGGACATTGCATTGAATAACGTGCCACAAGTCATATTCTTCTCCAGGAGTCCATGTATCAGTTCCGCCAGGTCCACCAAGCTCTGTAGTAGTTAATTGAGTTTCGCTATCTACAACAATAACTTCTGCAAATGTTTTAGTAGATAAGTTTTCAATTATGTCTCCTACAACAACGCCATCAGAAATAAAAGTTGCATAATCATCTACAAGAGTTAACCCTGTTGATCCTACTGTGGCCTGTCCAGTTAAATAAGGGTTAGGTCTGCCTTCAAACTGTAGACGAGCATTAATAAGAGTAGTAGTAATACCAACAGTTACGCCACCGCCCAGAGGTTCCTTACCAGCGGAAGAAACGATAGCAGGATAGATAAGGTTTCTTGGCTCATCCTCTAGGTCACGAAGAGTATCGTGTAGGTCTTGAATTGTAATTTCTGTAGATGGGGCAGCAACCGTAATAATTCTAGGCGACAAGTCCCATCTAATAGAAACATCATCTCTTGTAGCCATTTAACTTATCCTCTTGCTTTTTTGTTGGCTTCTCTTATTCTTATTTGCAATTTATTAGCTTCATTCCTGTTTTCATTAGCAGTTTGAAGAAATTCGTCTGATTTTGCCTGAAGCTCCACGGCCCTATCTTTAAATACTTTTAATTGTTTTTCACAGTCTTCTAGATCGTAATGTGATAATGGGTCCATTCTGCTAACTTTTGCTGGCGGATTTTTTTCTCTTTCTTTGATTTGGAAAATAACGTCTTGTAATTGTCTTGCTTTTTGAAGTTCTGCTCCAGCGGCAGTTTTGTATGTTTCCCCATCTTGCTGTGCAAGAGCAGCGGTATTCAAACATTCTGCCATTTTAATAGCTAAAACATTTGGCTCGTCTTCGGGTCTGCTTTCTGTAATTTCAAATCTAATTTTGGGAGTATCCCCACTGGCATCTTCCATTCTAGACATAAAAATCTCCTTTTTAAAGAAAAATATATCGTTCGAAATTAATCGAACGATATATTATTATCGTCAAATTATACCGTTCTAATTATATAATTATGAAGCAATTGTATCTGTTGTACGAATCGCGGTAACGGTTAGGTTAGCGTCGGTTAGCGTAATCGATCTCTGCTCGAACGGAAGAATTCTTGTACCACCCACATCTGGATCTGAGAATCTAGCACGACCAATTAAGTCTGTATCTTCAACATACTTAATAAGGGCGGTTAGGGTCGATCCAGAAGCTTCATCATCGATGAATGGGAAGTATACTGTGTCAGCGTCAACTAGCGCAACAACAATTTGGTTCGCTTCCCAGCCTACGCCGTTACCCCAAACTGCGGCACCTGAAAGAACTGTAGTTTCGATTGAGTCATCATCAATCTTTCTAAGGACTACGGCTCTTTCACCACCAGCAGTCAATCTAATTTCCATACCCGTTTTGACAAAACCATCTGTTCCGTAGTTGGCAAAGGCTCCTGTATCATTAAGAACAGTTGAAGATCCAAGGGATGTTGTTGTTCCTGTTAAGCCAGCACCAGTTCTTAAGGTGATAGTTGTTCCAGATACGTCAGAGTATTCATAGCGATATTCCTCACCAGTTGTAGAAGAAGAATCTACAACTCTTACGAAACCACTTGTGGGAACGTCAAGAGCCACGGTCGAATCAAGAGGAATACTTGTATCAGACACAGAGGCTCCCGCAGCGCCAACACCGTTCTGGTTCTTAGTGACATCAATTCCGCCAGCGGTATCTACTTCAAACAATGCTGCACGGTCATTTGCGGTAAGACCAGCGAAGGTAATTGTTCTAACTGTAGGAGGAATCTTAACGTTACCAGCCAAGTCAACGGCCTGCCAGTTGTTGGCGTCGGCAGTAGGAATATTGATGATAATGACGCCTTGAGCGAGGAACCAACGACCACCAGCGAAGGTGCCGAAAGGTGCAGCGGTGTTGTCAACGATGCTGCTAGGAGCGGCGTCAAGAGTAACAGTATTCACCGAACCATCTGTGATTTCAGAAACAACATCATCATTTACAAACGTGCCTTTAACTTGAGTGAAAACAGCAGTTCCTGTTGAACCAGAGGTTGCCGAAACGACAACGCCATATGCGCCAGAAGTAGCTCCTTTTACTAGGTCGCCTTCGGTTAACCCTGAGCCAGCAGCAGCATCCCAAGTAACCACAATATCACCCACCGCTCTATAAAACTCTCCAGCTTCATTTTCAGCTTCTCCAGAAGGAAGTAGGTTGTCTTGAGTGTCAGCTACTGTACCGTCTTGGTTACCTCTAGAAGTCAAGAACTGAACACGCTTATATACATCTGCAAGAGGGTTGTTGTTGCAGTCAATTGTGCATGCATATTCTTCAGAAGTGCCGTCTTCGTCAACATCAACCTGAGTATTAGCAAATGTGATTGTCACAGCACCATTACCTGGGTCTGCCTGAGCGGGTCCGTTTGTGACCTGAGATGGAGCGCCTTGAACATCGAAGTCTGTGTTGTCATCTCTGACTCCAAGGTCATCGTTATCAGCAAGCTGTACAAGTGTTCTATCTGTAGTTGTAAGAGGTTCGTTTTCGCCAATCAGATAGTATTCAAAAGAGCCTGTGGTAGCGTCACCACCAGTTACAGCGGTAACAACCGCTCTTAGTCTACCAGCAGGAGAGTTAGCGCCTGGGCCAGTGTTGTTCTCAAGAACGTCACCAACTTCAAGATCGTTACCTGTTCTGCCATCGAAGTTTGCGGTGTATGGACCGTCCTGAGAGTTAAGGTCATCACCAGTAGAAGCGAAAGGCACAACGAAGTTACCAACACCGCCGACGAATTCGAACGAAGAATAAACTTTAGAGAACTGACGAGCGAAAACAGCCAATCTTTGGCCATCAATGGTTACGCCCATTTCTTGTGTAGGGACAAGAATATCGAAGTGATTCAATCCACCAAGAAGGTTGGGAGAGCCAGTAAAGAAGTCAACGTCTTGGTCCCACCATTCGTCAATCTTTTCAATTCTTCTTTGCTGTCTTAAATCTGTTGTGGCCTCATGGAAGGCTGTTCCACCTAGGTAATCTGGCTCCTGCCCAACATAAATATCTGTTTGAAGCTGGAGCGAACCGACCGAGAACAAGTTAGCCCAAATATTTTCGCCACTAAGAACGCCATTGTAGAATTCAAGGTCAATATTGGTTGTATTTCCATTAACTCTTTCTCCATCTGCGAATTGAGCAGAAGAAGTATTTCTAACCCAAATAATATCTCTTGTACTATCTACCGCTAAAATTACACCCGTTGCACCTGTTGCACCACCAGTTACGGTTTCACCGATACTACCAGAAGTGGGGGCTGCAATAGGACTGTTTGTGTCCGTTGACCATCTAAGTGCAGTGACGCCTTCCGATCCAGACTTAGCCCATGAAGATGTTTGAATAGAACCGCCGTAAAGAGCCTTAATAGACTCCATGTCGATAAACCAAGGATAAAGCATGGTATACTGGGTAGGGGTCTGAGCAGACATTGGGATGGGATCGTCCATCTGAGCAGGTTCGTCAAATGTATCTTGTAAGAAAGAATACAATTCGTTTACAGTATAAATGTTAGGTGGTCTATCATCTACAAAAGCTGTAGTATAAGTGATCTTTCGATCTACATAGTCAATAGTAAAGTCATCTTGAATGGCCATATAATTATCTCCAAATTAGGAATTATTAGTCAATTAAAGTTCCAAAGTAATGTAAAAAATCCTTTTTTGTAAAAAAAAAAATTAAGTTGCAATTGTATCCTCAACCCACACGGCAGGTACAGATAGGCCTGTAGACTGAATAGTCGCAGATCCAATAAACGGCAGATATTTAGTTGGATTGCCTTTTAATTTTGTTGCTGTTGGTCCTGCGCCAGCAGATGTAAACGAAGAAATCCTTGCCCTGACATAATGAAGAGGGGTTGATGTAGGAGCGCCCTGCCCTGACCTGTCTACAGCCACAGAGTCAGTTGGCTTAGTAAATGTCACGACTCCATCCTGAGAAAAATCGCTTGTTCCGTCTACAACATTGGAAAGAGCGGTCCAAGAACCATTCCAGTATTCCCATGTTAAAGACCAAGTGCCTGCCCTTGCAGTACTTATATCAAATGTCAATTTGTCCACAGTGTCTAAAAATCCAACATAGAAAGCATCGTTTAAAGCTTCTGTAGCAGGTAAAAGTATAACATTTCCTGTCGTTGAATCATTCGATTCAGATGTATAATTTGTAAACGAAGATAGTGAATTGTCTTCTTGAACAGCAGCAACGGGCAATCCGCTAGACCTTGCTCTAATAATGACTGGTTGAGGATTGGTATAAGAGTGAGATGAGGAAGCTTCGCCATTGGCGTCAGCTTGAACAGGGAAAGTTCCAATGGCGGTCCCTTCAGCCAAGTCTCCCCCAGTATCAGCTTGAACAGTAACAGTTGTTCCTTCTGTAACGCCAGATATAGTAACGGTAACATTGTTATTGACATCAAAAGTGCCTTGATCTAGATCTTGACCCACTGTATCAACATCGTAATCAAATACATCCAGCTCAAGAGATTTTCCTGTTGTTCCCACATTGTCATCTTGAATTGGGAATGATGTAGATCGCCTTGTAAATGCAGAAGTGCCCCCACTTCTATTTAGAACAATGCTAGAAACAGCAGTGTTGGCAGCAGTCCCATCAAGAGCTACAACTGCCACATATACAAATCGATTAGCATCATCAGTCGCATTTCCAGCACCATAGCTAAATGTAATAGTTGAAGTATCTTCTGCTGTTTGCCAGTATCTCATTTCTCTTACGCCAAGAGGACCGTTTGTTCCATCAAGAGAAGCAACAGCAGTTCCGCCAGCAGCAGCATCGACATGAACAATACCCTGAACAGATTCTGTTTCAGTATGAGAGGCTACTGGAAATCCAGTTCTTGTTCCAGCCCCTGGCGTTACTTCATCTGCACCCAATCTAAGACTTAGCCCGCCGCCTTGAGATGGAATTTCTAAGAAATAGCTGTCGCCATATTGATCAGAAGCTCCAGTATAATCAAGAGTGGACTCATTGGCTCCCGATTTTGTTGGAGGGCTAACGGCTGCGAGAGCAAACGTGTCATCATCAGCGGCAAGAGAAGCAGTTGTTTGTGTAACAAGGGTTCCAGTTCCACTGCTTAAGTCATTAGTTTCAGTACCAAGAGCATTAGACCAAGTTCCTGCTGTGACAGCAATAAGATCGCAAGCCCCTGCCATAGTTACGGTAATCGTTGCTCCGTTTGTAACTCCTGGAGTATCTCCGTTTTCCAAGACGTTCAATTGAATATCGCCAGTCGTATGCGACAAAAGAACATCTCTATCTGTTCCGTTTCCAGAGAACGTAACGCCTCTTAAGTCAAACTGAGTTGTAGCAGAAGGTACTTCTATAGCAAACAAACTCATATTAGCGAAAGCATTAAAATCAAATTGACCGTTATCTGGCGTTACTCCACTCGTAAATACGACTTGAGGTCTTGGTCCAGGAGAGTTAGCAAAGAAGTTTGAAAGTATAGTAGGTCCAGTTGCCCCGCCTGTCATTTCTAATTCTTGGCAGTTAGAAAAAACACAAGATATAATTTCAACAGCATTGTCATTAACGCTTAATGGACCAGAGCCAGAGAATGAACATCCATAAAACTGAACATCATCTTGGTCAACATCTTCAAAGTCTAGTTGCCAGCGGGGTCCACCTGTAATAATTGTCCAACCAGCAACGCCGACAGCCGTTTCACCAGTGCCAAGTTTTGTTCCAGCCGTAACTCTGACATCTCCTGTTCCTGCTTCGGCAGTAAGTTTATAGAAGTCAGGCTCAATAAGACCAGAACTCAAGTCCCAAGCCAAAACGACGTTAGTATCTTCAAAAGTTGAAGCTGCGTTAGGAGAGCCGCCAGCGGGGTCAGGTCCAAAAACGATAGGCGCTCGAAGCGTAATTGAGCCGTTTGGTTCTTCAACAACAATGCCCAATGCATTAGCAAGAGAATCAGATGCAAGGTCAGCCCAAGTATTAGGCGTAGCATCGGTTCCCCCATCAATTCTGTATGCTGCGGTCAATGAGGACGGCGAACGCCAAATACCCTGCACCGCAACATTGTCGTTGTTACCACCCACAGTTGCTGTAACGTCAAAGACAATACCAACTCTTTGAACTGTAGCTGCTGTAGGAGGTGTTCCGTTTGTTCCATCTGGGTTCGCAAGAATTGCGTCAAGAGAAACAACGGCAAGCTGCCATCCAGACTTACCTGAGTCATTGCCGTCAATATATACTTCTGCCCAATCAGTGATTGTCGCCCCTGCTACTCTTACGCGAACACCGCCGCCAGCAACAGTATCTAAAGCACCGAACAGGAACGAGTACCATATGTACAAGTGATCACCTGTTGCGAAGTTGCCTGTTGCTCCAGTGTTGTAGATAAGGCCATCAACAGACTTAGACACTTTTTCTGTAACAGACGCAGATGCACCAGGAGGGAACACATCAAGGTTATTGTTTCCTGCACCAGAGCCACCTACATCAGTCCAGTTCGTATTATCTGTGCCATCATCAATTAATGTTCTAAGGTCAGTTATCGCCATTTAATTTTCTCCAACGATCCCAAAGGACGTAACTTGCCGCTGTAAAAGAATGAAGTTCAGTTGGAGATGGGGTGCTATATAGACATAATCCATATCTTCCCCATCAATCTTTTTCTGCCACCCTTTTATTGTGTTATCTGGACCAAATATATAAGTGCATTCTTCTGGATGTTCATATTGAGTTAATTCTATAGCTTTGACTCCTGCCTTATCAGCCTCAGCGGGAGTCATAAGGCAGACTTTTTTGCCAGGAAATTTATGATCAGAGTTGTATACGACAAATCCTTTTTGCGGCTCACCATCTGCCTTGTAAATATGAGGGACATTAAATGCAGCAGCAATGTCTTGCCACATATCTCTATGAAGAGGCAGATATGGATCAAGAGTGTCATGTATAATTATTGCTACATTTTGATGCATTTTAAAATTCCTTTCCTACTATGTATTGATCTAACAAGGGCTTCTCGGAGCGAATTCTATCTCTTAATTCTTGAAAATTGATACGCTTTCCTCTAAATTCATCCCATATTATCTTATCGGGCAAATAAAAATTTTCTAAATGATTATCCATTGTGCTTCTGTTACTCCTGATCATTTCTTCGTACTTTTCCCTTTGTGCTTTGTGCTTAAAATTCAAATGAGCTTCTGTGCTAAGTATCTCACCTATATCTTTATGAGAATGAAAAGTAATGTTAGAGCTTGGAGCGTGATCGTATAATTTCAAAATATAAAAAAACTGAGGCAGGACATGCCAATTCACGAATAATAAATCAGCTATCATTTTCGCCTTATCTTCTGTTAGACATTTATGGAAAGCCGTGTCTATGCCAGACCAGAACCTGTCAAGCGGATCTCTAATAAATATAGTGAACTCTCTTTCTTCATTAGGAGATAAATCGCATACAGATTTTATTTCCCAATCATTTTGTTTAGCTAAGTGGTTTTGTGTGGTATAAGCGCACTTAGGTATGGGCATAAGATATCCATCTCCAGTATCTATAGAATGGATCCTCTTTAAAGATTCTATAATTGGAAAATACATCATTGTATTAAGCCTGTGTAATTTCTATGCTACTTAAGTTATCGCCAGAATAGGTAAAATCTTTTGTTAAAGTTGCGCTGTCGCTCTGTCTCGTTAAAACTGTTTGTGTTAACTGATCACCAGTATATGAAAGAGTTTTAGAATAAACCAAAGTTATTTTAGCAGATGTTTCCCATATATTAATAGTGGTTAAATTAGCGCCAGTATACAACAGTTCTTTAAAAGCATTAAGAGAAGCAACTTTATACTCGCCCTCTAGCTCTATGTTTGACAAGTCATTTTCTGTTACAGGTTGAGTTCCTGGCAAGAATGAACCAGTATAACTATCCCATACAAGTATCTGACCATCAACTATTCCCGTGATATTAACATTGGATATGTCGTTAATGTCGCCAACAGTTTGATCTTGTGGCTCGAAGATTCCTGTGCCACTATTGTAAACTAAAACTTGACCGTCTGAAACGCCTGTTATATCTACATCGCCTATGTCATCTATAGTGGGAAGAACTAGGTCTTTATTTTCCCACTGTCCAGTACCAGTATTATATTGCAGTATTTGATTATTAGATAAAGCAAAAGTAGTTACGTCTGTTAAGTTGGCAATGGTAAAATCTATATTTACCCAGTCAGTAGTGGCAATATCATATTGAAGTATTTGCGTATCTGCAAGGGCAGTCAAGGTAACATTAGTAATATCACCTATGTCATTAATTGTAGAACTAGAGGAAGTTGGAACAAATTCGCCTTGAGCAGCATCCCAACTGATAAATTGACCATCAGTGATCCCTGTGATATCTACATCATCAAGGTCATTGATACTACCGCCCGCACCGCCTGATCCAGGAATTATGCCCTGTTCTACTTCGTATACAGATGCTTCTACTGTAGAACCTTCAGCATTGTTAGGATCAACAGTGTAATTCTTCTCTGGAATAAATGCTGATTTTTTACTTAACCTAACCCAGCCCACTCTAATAAGAGCTTGGAGGTTCTCACTGTGGCCTATTTTTTCTTTTGAGGCATATTTTAATAAATCTAGTGATTTTCTTGGCCCAAGAGTAGGGACTGTTTTCATATCACCGATAGAAATAGTCTTACTTGTTAGGTTTTCTACGATCCACTGTTCTCTTTGGGGATCGCCTTGTCTTTGATGTCCTACCATTTAACTGCACCATTAAAATTAAAGTAATAATACTTTAATTCGCAATTAAATTAGACATTTCCTTTTATTTTTGAAATCTGATGATCGTAACTTCATCATCGTCGGATAAATCGGGGTAGAACACCAACATGCCCTGCTTTAGAGAGGCCACATCGACATAGTTGTCAATTTGAGCATCTTCAGTAGTAAGATTGCCAAACTTTTTGTATGTGACTTCTGTAATATCGACTTGAACAATTTTGTATAGAGGCTCTGTCCTGGCCATGCCTTCTTCTATAGTGCCAGAATCTAAACCTACTGGATCAGTAGACTCAAACTCCATAGAGGCCAATTGAATATCTCTTCTGCCCTTTCTGATTGTTGCGGTTTTTGCTCCGCTTTCAATATCTGCGAAAAAATTATTAGCCATCTTCATTTGTTGTATTTGTACTTCTTGCATAATTAGTCTCCTTATGATTCTGTAATCTGTTCACTATATTCATCTAAAATTTTCTTAAAAGCATCCATGTTGTCACTCATTGTAGATTGATCTAGAAGTCTATTTCTACACTTGCATTTTGGACAATTAAATTCTAAATCTTCTGGATGCCAAGTGTCTCCCCCTGTACAACCGTAGGGCTCTTCATACCAGTACACGCGAATAGCAACTATATTTTTAATTAAAGATTTTTTATTGCAATGATAACATTTTAGGTAACTTCTTTTCTTTGCATCTTTCAACTCTTGCTTTAAAAACTCTAGATTTTCTAATTGAGAATTGATTTCCTTTTGTATTGTCGCTTGATTTCTAGCCATAATAAATTCTCCCAATAAGAACTATACTATCATAAAATCTACCACTAAAAAACAAGCCCGCATATAGCGGGCTCTACCTTTTTATTGTCAGCTTAAACTGTTACTCAAAGGGAAGGTTAGCTCAAGATATTAACAAACGTTGATTTGTCAACATTCCCGAACGAAAGATCGATATCACACTCTACATCTGCATCGTGCGAAATATTTGCACCAGCGGCCACAAGAAGTTCTTCCATAGTAACCATTTTTTCCAAAGACCTGACATAGAAGTCTCTAGTATCGTCTACTAAAGCTCCTCTAGCAGAAATGCCAGAACCAATGTTTCTACCAACGAAATACACAGTGTTATCCTTCATGATAGCAATGGAGGTTTGCTTGCTGTCAATCTCAACGTCTGCCGACAGGATAAGATTGTTTGGATTCATCGTATATTTCTTGTGACTGTTCTTCAACTTGTCATGTCCAACAAAAATCTTAGCATGAACATTTTCATCATCAGACAAACCTCTGTTATAATGGTTAACCATAAAGATACCATTTACATCTTCGCCCTTGACGTAGAACGATTCAGTTGCACCATTTGGAGCAGAAGTGATATCACCAGAGAACAGCATATCTTCGTCTCTGTAGTAGCCGTCCCATCCAGTCTTGTCACCAGACATATTAGTGAACGACAAATCAAGATCAACAGAGTGATTGTTATCCTTCCAGTAAATACCTACAATCATATCGTCTGTGGAGAAGACGCTAGAGCCAAAAGGAATGTTGCCAGTGAACTGCTTCTCTGTAGCAGGAGCAGTATAGCGAACACCTTCTGGCAAGTAAACAGTCTTGCCCTTAACCTTCTTTTCAAGGTCTGCAACAATAGAATTAAACACTGTATCAGTAGTATTCTTCAAAACAGTCTTCTTACGCTTTGGCCAGTTCTGGTCTGTGACCCAACCTGTGCCATTTCTAACAGAGTAAACAACCTTATGGTCGCCTTCTTCACGCATTCTAAGAGCATTCAAAAGTCTGATCTTTCTAAAGGTATTAGCCTTAGATAGAGCTTCCTGAAGACCGCCCAATGGGTTGCCCTTCTTAATTCTAGAAGTAATTGTGTTCAAATAATCTTCATCCATTGGCTTGTGCATTTTGTCAGCCTGCTTACGCAACCTGTTAAAGAAACCACGGTCATGCTGGCTTGCAGCAGACTTCATTGCCAAAAATAGTGGCTTGAACCTATGGAATACAGAAGCCAAATTATCAGGAGCATTTGCAACAAGCTCAGCAACAACATTACAGTCGCTTGCCTTGATTAAATCAATCAAGTTCTTGTTCTTAATAACAAGAACTTCTCCTGTAAGTCTTTGTACTGCATATCTAACAAACTCTTCTGGATTAGAAGGTGCAATACCAAAATGCTCATACAGCTTAGACTTCAATTCTCTGTTCTTTAGCTTAGAAACGATAGACTCGTCCCAAACAAAGAAGTCGATAATTGCGTAAAGGTCTTCAACGGACTGAGAACTTAAAGCAATTCCAGAAGAAGCTAGTTCTACAACCTTGTTGTAAAGTTCGTCTTCAGTAAGAGTCTTGATATAAACTAGGCTAAGCCCCTTGGATGCTTCGATTTCTGGAATTTCAAGCTTTTCTGCTGGAATATAAATAGTATCATCGCTATAGACGCCCAAGGCCTGGAAGCCATAGGTAGTAATATAGTGAACCATCTGCTGAGCGACTAAGACTTCAATTGGAGTATCAGAAACAGTCTTCCACGACTTATGGAAAGTCTTGTTTGCCTGTTCACCAGAAACGCCCAAGTTTGCCTCGATAGTAGACATGACATCGTCAGTAGCCTCGATGCGTTCATCAAGGAAATAACCATGCTCTACACTACGAACAAGTGCTTCTTCAGTAATCGCAGGAGTTTCTTGCCCTGTAGCGTGAATAGCGTTAAAAAGACGAACTGTTGCTGCGTTAAGACCTGTGTTGTTTAGTGTTGCTGTAGTCATGTTTGTTTTTCCTTTTTAAAAAGTGGCGAATAGTAGATTCGGTAATCGGCGCGAGGCCGATTTAATAAATAGGAACTATTTATGCCCTTATATTAATTTGTTCCATCATAGTAATTCAAAAATTGGCGAATAGTAGCAGTTGATAGTATAATTAAGAGGAACTATTTATGCCAATATGTTTGTAAAAAAATAAGGCGGGAAGTAATTCGTTTCACCATAATTGAAAATTAAAGGAACTTCCTATGCCATGTTCGTTAGTATATCAAGTATTCTTAGTTTGTCAAGAGGTTTATTCAGAACTTTTCAAAATATGTCTCTTGTAAGCTCTCTTTAAATTCTCATTGGGTTCATCATTTGCAAGCATTTCTAGAAAAACTTTTTTATCACGATTGCTTAGCCTTTTGGGTTTAATAGCATCACGAAATTGAGTCAATCCTTCGATCACTCTTTCTTCAACACTCGATTTATTATGCCCTTTGCCCTGCATAATTGCGGCGGTTGGAATCGAACCAACGTGGATGAGATCATGACTCTCATCAGGCTACCAACAGCCTCACCGCTAATCTCGGCTCCCAGACTTGAACTGGGAACTCAACCTTATGAGGATCGCGTGATAACCGATTTCACCAAGCCGAGTTATGGCACGGACGGCATAGAATCGAACTCGCCACAGCCAGATTTGGAGTCTAGCTCGCCTGCCTTGGAACATGCGCCCGTATCATCTTTCATCATATTATAGTATTCCCCTATTCAAAAGTCAAATGCTTTCAATTGAATTTTTTTAATTCTTGTCTACGCTTCTTTGACAAAGACCTTTTCAATTTACCTTGGGCAGTTTTAGTTTTTGTAGAATTACACTTAGTACTTACAGTTGAATTGCACAATTTTGATGTTAACTTATTCCACAAAGACATTACGCAATCTCCTTAATTAAAATGCTCATCTAATTCTTCTGGCGAATAAATCTTGCGGTAAGCTTCAACACCTTCTTCTGTATGCTTCATTTCGCAGACACCACCAGTCTTGCCAAAACGGTTCTTATCATGGATGCCAACACAGAAAACGCCACGCATTTCATTTAAATAATCAGCATGAGCCTCTCTAGCATTAAGCTCAATAGCGGCCTTCTTGTCAGGAGTAATTGTGACGCCATACTGAACAGCTAGAGTCCTAGCTCTATCCATCCACTCTTTAGCAACGTCTTTTTCAGACTTAAGCTCTCTATAAACATTTACAACAACGTCAGGCAAAAAAGTCCAGTCCTGAGAACCACGGACCATCATCTTATTACCCTTCTTGTCAAGCTGGCCAATCAGCAGAATGATTGTACCAGTTTCTCTAGCACAAGCCTGCAATTCATCAATCAATTCAGCGACACCATTGTAGTGAACATCGTATCTGTTAACAGAGTCAACAATAACCAAAGTAGGCTTAAGAGCCTTGATGATTTCAATCTGCTCTCTATGATTTCTCTCAGGAGAAACATAGAATTTTTCAGGGTGCTGAACCTTATCTTTAGTCCACGACTTATAATCAGAAGGAGAAACTTCAAGCTGGAAAGTTACTACACTACCTCCGCGAGCATTGATGTTAGTCCCAATTTCAATGGCAAGTCTAGACTTGCCAGCACCAGCTTCGCCAGCCAGCATGACAAGAGAACCTTTAGCTGGACCAGCCTGAAAATCTTTGGCCCCCATTTCACCATCAGTGCCAAAAATCCTGTCAAGTAAGAAAATTCCAGTAGAAACTCTAAGGATACCTTCGGACTTGATTTCATTAAGAGGTAAAACGTTCATTTAATTGCCTTTCTGTATTTTATTTGACTTATTCTTAAAAGCCTGTACAGCCACATTATAGCAAGTAAAACTTACTTTGTCAACCCCTCAATCAATAAAATATTTAATTCAATCAATTTTTTCGCTTTTTCTTTGCCGCTGGTTTAACAGGCTGCACAAAGCTAGGGTCTGGAAAGCCCGTATTGAGCCTGATATTGTATTTATTCTTTAACAAAGGGTCTGTACTAGGCAAGAGGTCGATGCAGGCACAAAGCTGTTTTAATTTATATCCATATGGATGAAGCCCGCCTAGTCTTTGCAAAATTTTAGCTGTATGCTCTATTCTGGTATTAACGTCCCATTGACTAAGATTACTCTTGCTCTTAGATTGCTTGTTATAAAATATGTCCCATAAATTTTCGCCATCTTTATTTTGCTGGTTAGACATGATCTGTTTCATCTCATTTTTTACATCAATAAATCTGTGACTCTTGTCTTCGCCCAAGTTTATTAGTGCTTGAATTAAACTACGATAAACGCCATTTCTCTTGTAGGGATTTGGAAATTTGCCTGTCTTTTCTTTTTCTTCTTTTAGTTGATCTAGTTCTTGATCTGAAAGATGGTATTTTCTTGGATCAACTTTCTTACCGCGACTGTTGATAACTTTACCTCTTTCCTTAGCCTTTTTGTCGGCCTCTGAAATAACTGTGTCATACTTATCAATGTCTCTGACTTTAGTGTTAACAATTTTATTCATTAATGCTCCTTTTTTACTTCTTCTAATAATTGAATCAAAATTCTTATGTTACCAATAATCAAATCTTTTACATCAGGATCAAGATGGCTTGATCTTTTAAAATCTTCCTTTAGCTCGTCTAGGCTTGAAGGCGAAGAGTGGTAAAGAAAATCTTCCAAGGGAAGAACTTCACAGTCTTCGCAATGCTCACATTCAATTATACCATCTTCATCTTGTTTGTCAAGATGATATAATGAAAAACATACTGGACATATTAAATATTTCTTATTATTTTCAGGCATAAAATAAACGCGAATTAGTGCGCTCCAGATTTATCTCTAACTATCTTAATCTTTTCCTCATGATGGTCTATGGCATGAGGCTTGACCCTTTTGCTTTTTTCGTCAAGTTCTGCTTTAATATTATTGATCAAAAGAGGTTTATAATCATGCCCATCAACACCTGCATCAAAACAACAAGCACTTGGCATATGTTGTTCTCTCCATTTTTCTGCTCCTTGATGACTGTGGCCGTAAAGACAGTATGTATTACGATGAGAAGAATGCCAAACTGCATTCATGTAATGATTAAAATACCATTTTTGAGTATGCCGATGAGGACTTTTTTTGCCTCGGTTTTTTCTTGCATCTTCATCTTCTGAAATAAGACCATCATCAGTTTGAAAGAAAAGTCCTGACTCGTAATATCCTTGAAAAATGTTAGGGGCAGATGTGTCATCTAAATTATATCCAAAATCATCTAAATATTTGTATTTTAGAAGCCATCTATCATCGTGGTTGCCCCAAACTAACTTGACTGTCTTACACTTGATTCTATTCCTGTAGTATTGAACTTTTTCAAACGTATTAGCAAAAACGAAGTCGCCTAGAATCCAAAGTTCATCGTCCTCTCCAACTGCCTCATTGATATTTCCAAGGATAGCATCATCCATATTGCGAATAGAATCCCGCGACATTTTGAGACTGCGAAAGGCTTGTCCATTGTCATCTTTTACAGATAGAAATTTTTCCCTGTCCTCATCAGTCATAAATTCAGTACGAGAACAGTACTTCATGATATTCCCATGACACAGATGTAAATCCGATGTTACATATATTTTTTTCTTATTATTCATTGCGTATATTATAACAGTTTTCAACTAGTTTGTCAAGATAAAATTCCAATTTATTCAGACTTAATTTTTTCAACAATATTTGTAGTAGATGAACCTTCAACTAAATCTACTGTAACAACTTCGCCACCACTTTCAATGACTTCATTTGCTCCAACGATTTCACTTACTGCATAATCAGAACCCTTAACTAAAACATCAGGTTGAATTGCCTTAATTAATTCAAGAGGAGTATCTTCATCAAAAAGAACAACAGCATCAACATGTTTAATGGAAGACAGAACCTTAGTCCTCACATGCTCATTTTGTATTGGACGATTATCCCCTTTAAGTCTTTTTATAGAAGCATCAGAGTTGACTCCTATAACAAGAATGTCTCCTTCTGCCTTTGCCTTCTTTAGAAGCTCTATGTGGCCGTCATGGATTAGGTCAAAACAACCATTAGTAAATACAACTTTTTTATCTTTTGTAAGTTTAATGAATTCAAATTGATCTCTTATAAGATCAAATACCCTATCTTCAGAGTCTTTGTCTATTAATTCATTTAATATATCATCCAAAGATATGCTCCCTGTGCCATGTTGAGAAACCTTAATGCCAGCAGCAACGTTACCCACTTTGGTTGATTCTACCAAGCCCATACCAGAGGCCGCACAAAGAGCTAGTACGGCGGCAACAACATCTCCTGCGCCTGTAACGTCTACTACTTCTTTAGAAGCAGTAGGAACATTAATAGGCCCATTGTGTCTATGGGATATAATTCTCATCCCATCTTCTCCAAGGGTGATGATAAAATTAGTTTCATCACACACAGAAATCTTCCTTGCTTCCTTTTCATTTTCGAACCCAAAGACTTCACTAAATTCTTTTTTGTTTGGCTTTATTATATAAGCGCCATAAAAATGATCCCAAGGACCATGCTTCGGATCAACAATAACTTTTACATGGTTTTGTATGATAAAATTAGATATTGCAGAAGTTACAACTCCCTTGCCATAGTCACTAATAACAACAGCATCTACCTCATTAAGAACGAGCTTTAATTCTTCTTCATTGAAATCATACAATTCATTATATTGCTCTTGATCCCATCTAAAAACAATTTGCCCATCTTTATTAACTGCTCTATTTTTAATAGTAGTATTATAATTTTCAGGACATTCGCCTATGAAATTTATTCCATAATATTCAACTTCGTCCTTTAGAACTCCGTGGCCTAGATTGTCTTCTCCAATCTGACCAAATAAATAAACCTTTGCACCAAGCTCTGCTAAATATACTGCAACATTGCCAGCGCCGCCTAGAGAGGCTGTAGTTTCTTTTACGTCCATAATAGGAACAGGAGCCTCTGGACATATTCTAGAGACTTGGCCCTCAATATAATGATCTATCATAATATCGCCAACTACTAAGATTTTTTGATTTTTAAAGTCTTTTATTCTATCAATTATGTTTGTCTGCATAAGATGTATTTACTCCACGATTATCAAAGCCCTGATTAGCTTCTAGATCATAGGCCCATACATCTTTATCGTAGGCCCATACATCTTTATCGTAATATTTCTCTATAGCGTTCATGGTCATTAGTATTTGATCAAACGAAACTGGAGTAAATCCCCAACAATCGACACCAACGTTAAATAAAGTATAATAAATTCTCCTAACCTTTTATCAACTCATTTAGCCTTTCAATCAATTCAAACTGAGATTTATTGCAATATTTTCTAGCCTCTTCAAGAGTCATATACTTGTACTTGCAAATTTCAGGGAACTCTCTAACTTGGCCCTTGTACTCCATTTGGCAATTATTTGACTTCATTTTAGTAACATCAAAAAATGCCTCAATACCATAGGCATAAACTCTCTTGCCGCTCTTATACCTGATGTAGTCAAGGGAAATTAATTCTTTTTTTCTGTCATCTAAAGAGAAGCCGCTTTCTTCCCTGAACTCTCTAAGGGCAGCTTCCTTCTTTGTTTCGTCTTTGTCGATGCCTCCTTTTAATATAGACCACTTGTGTTCTTCTTTCTTATATCCTATAAGGTTGAGGTCATCGTCAAAATTACAGTAATAAGGACCGCCTGGAAGCCCCAATAGAAAATGGGCCTTTCCTTCAACTATTGTATAGGGTATAATTCCTGCGCTTTTTTTCATGCTAAATCTCCTTTATCGAAAGCCTAGTATAATGATTCTTCGCAAGAAGTCAATGCCCTTTAAACCATTTTCAAGAAATCATCTTCAGTAATTACTTTAACACCCAGCTTCTGAGCCTTATCCAACTTAGAGCCTGCTTCGTCGCCAGCAACAAGATAAGAGGTACTCTTGCTAACTCCAGAGCCAGCCTTACCGCCGTTATCTTCAACCATCTTCTCAAGCTCTTTGCGAGGCTTAGAAACTTTACCAGTAAATACAAACGACTTACCTGTAAGTTTTCCAATAACAGGCCCCTTAATCTCAAGATGCTTCATCAGGGCCTTAATCATGTTATGATTAGCACTGAAATAATTGTAAAGATTTTCAGCAGTCTTATCGCCAACATCAGGAAGTGCAGCGAAATCATCTTTAGACAGCTTAAGAATCTCATTGACATCAGTATATTTGTCAGAAATATTCTTAGCCGTACCCTTGCTTGCTCCGCTAATGCCAAGTGCAGCAAGGAAAGTTGTCAATTGCACTTCCTTCTTTTTCTTAATGGCAGCGATAGTAGCCTTCGCCAAATCTCTATCTTCCATCTTCTCAGGCTGATTAACCATATGAATTCTAGCAATAGTAAGCAATGCTGTACGCTGAGTAATATCAATAGCCAATAGATCGTTGATCGTAAGACGATAGAAATCATCCAAGCTATCAATGACAGCATTATCAATAAGTTGACCAACAACATTTTCTGCAAGACCCTTGACTCCCATTTTGTTTAGATAGTAAACAAAAGCACCAACATTCTTAGCAGGACAATCGTTGTTATTGCACATAAGTTCTGCCTTGCTAGGATCATCAGGGTTTTCAACGTATTCTAGTTTACCGCCGCAAACAGGGCACTTGTCAGGCCAAGTTACATTTTTAGCAGGACGTTCAACTCCAATAACCTTAGGAATAATCTTGCCGCTCTTTTCGATGCGAACCAAAGCCCCAACGCCGATCCTTTCACGATTGACAAGGCCAACATTATGAGCCGTACACTTAGAAACGGTAGTCCCTGCAAGATGAACTCCATCAAAATGAAGTACGGGAGTTACCTTGCCACTACGACCAGTATTCCATTCAATTTTCTTGACCTCAACAACAACATTCTGCTCTTTAAATTTCCAGGCAATCTTGCCAACAGGATTTCCTGTAGGAGAACTACCTCTATGTCCAAGGGCTTTTTGGTCGGAGATATTATTTACGCTGACTATAACTCCGTCTACTTCATAATCAACGCCATTCACTGTTGACTCCATTTTATCAAGCGACTCACGCTTGTAGGGTCTAGCCTGAACAAAAGGAACTCCAAGTTCTTTATTGCACCAATTGGATCGTTCAATCTCTGTCTCATAAGGAGGGTCTTCAAGATTCTCAATGGAAAAAGCAATAAAACTAAGTTTTCTACCTTTAAGTTGTGTAGGATCGTCAAGGCCCATAGATCCAGCAGTGAAATTTCTAGGATTAGCGTAAGTTTTTTCTTTAGCTTTTGCTCGTTCTATATTAACCGTCTTAAAATCAGACTTTAAACACTCAACTTCGCCGCGAATTGAACAAGTAATAGGTTTATCCAGCTTCAGCGGGATGCCTTTAATATGCTTGCAATGTTCAGTGACATTTTCACCGTCAACACCATTGTCAGAACGCAGGCCAGCACGAACAAGAACTCCCTTCTCATAATAAAGGGCAAGTGCAACTCCATCGTGCTTCCAAGTCGTGACAAACTTTTTATGAACGTCTTTTAAATCTTTATATTTATATCCAGATTCATCAGAGCATTTCTTCATCCACTTATCAAGGATATCGTCCTTTTCCTTGACTGTGCCATTCGATTTTGAGAGAGAAGTCATGGGAGGATCATGCTTGATCTTATTTGATATATTAGAGCTAGAATTAGAGCTAGTAGGCTTAGAAAGAAAAGGATCACTAGGGGCGTGTTCCTCAAGAAGCACTTCTAGATCATGACGATAGGCGTCATATTGAGCATCAGAAACAATTTTTCCAGTGTCAGGATGGATACACGGATCGCCCTTCTCAAAAAGGTCATCAAGGTGGGATATTACCCTTTTAAGATGTTTGATTATTTGTTTTGGAGTGGGTTTCTTCTTCGACATTGTTTTCCTTTATCCATTTCAATCTTCAAAGTCTTCGTAACCATAATTCTCATCATTATTATCATCATTATTATCATAGCAATCATGGTCATCATAGAAATATTCGTCACGGTCTTCATTATAGTCTAATGGCTCTTTGAAGTCAATACCCTCTTCAGGATTTTCTTCTTCAGGATTTTCATCCAAAGGTTGCAGTCCAATTTGATGAAGGAGACTAGCCAAAATGGGCATTTCATCAAACAATTCATTAGTAAATTGCATTGACAGTCCCTCGTCAAGCATGAAATGATTAATTATATCAATTAAAATTTTAAATAGATTAACAAAAATCCTATCTTCTTCTTCTGTCTCTGCGAATGGCTCATCTGTTAAGAATTTAAAAGTAAACCCTTCTTCTTCTCTGTACCATTGAAGAATAGTTGTATCATTATCATTTCTGATAATCTCTGCTAGTACAAAATAGTCATCAGTTGATCTAAGCGTGTATTTGTCAATAGTGATATTAAACGAATTAGTCATAAATAAAAATCCTGAGGGTTAATTCTAATAATTTCTTTGTCTACTTTTTCTGCGTATTGGACGCAATTGCAGGTCCCACCTAGTGTCCCGTCCCATACAGCTATTAATAAATTAGATTCATCAACCATATATTTGTTTCTTTGCTGCATAACCCAAGGCGCATAACTTTCTGCTAAAATAACTTTCTCACATTTTTCATAAGATAAAATATCATTATATCTATCTTGAGACTTCTGAGGCCAACGTTTTTCTTGTCCCCTGCAAGGGATTGCTGCAAGTAAATCAAGGTCGCGCTTTATTGCTATTTCAGCGAATAGCATATCAACCCCTAAGGCCATGCCTGATATTAGCATATCAGGATTGTGTTTGTCAAGTACCTTGTTGATTTTTTCTTTGATCCAATTAGACATGGGGCCAGTGCCATCATACTCATGGTTTAACTTATTTGGCCTATGCCCTGTGACTGCTATTTTCATCTCATGCTCCTGATAACATATGCCTTAAAAAGGTATATTATCATCAGGATAACCACTTTCATAGTCATCTTCATCATCTGGACGTTGTCTAGGATTTTTGGGCATATCTATTCTTTTTATCTTTATATCTGGAGACAATGCCTCATAAAGAAGAGGTCTAACGGGAATATTTTCATCGCTAGCTATTTCCATAAGGTCTTCAAAAGAACTATCAATATCTTGCCTAATATTAAGGGCCCATTCTTCTAAGTTAATATCTCTTTTGTTTCTAGTCCAACCATCTTTCGAACGCTCAAGACTCTCAAACACTCTATAGATAGCTACTAATTCTTCTTCTTTAGAAAGTTCTTTGCCATAAGTTTCTTCTGCAAATATATCAGAAATCATTATAGCGAACTGTCTCTTAGACATGTTTAGTTTTTTCTGTATTTGGTCTACTTCTCGTCTTTTATCATCAGACATTTTAAATCTAGATGACATAATATCTATAGCAATTGACATATTGTCCAAAACAGCCAGACAACTGCCAAATGGATCGGGAATAGAACCCATGTCAATTCTTTTATCAATGTGTGGTTGAATAATTTTACGAACTTTTAATTTGTGCTTCCTAGGTACTTCTTCTTTGTTTGCTTCAAACCAACTTGCCATTCTTAAAAATACATTTTGAAGAAACTTTTTTGTATTCATTTACGCTCCATTTCTTTCGAAATAATCGTTATGTGTTGAATTAACTCTAGCAAATTTGGCGCACTTGGGCAAGTCTTTAATATTCTTAGCCCCTGTGTATGTACATGCTGAACGTACACCGCCTAATATATCTTGTATAATATCTTCAGTTTTTCCTTTGTACGGGACCACAACTTCTCTGCCTTCTGACGTTCTATGCTTTTTAAGACCACCATTGTATTTCTCTTGAGCGGCAGAACTTGACATGCCATAGAATTTAAGCTCTTTTTTAGAGCCATCTTCATTGAAGGTCCATTCTCCCTCACAGGCATCTGTGCCCGCCAGCATAGATCCAAGCATGACAAAATCAGCACCAGCAGCAAAAGCCTTAGAAACATCACCAGCAGTTCTACAGCCACCGTCAGCACAAATATGCCCAGCGGGAGCCCCGTGTACCTGGAAGGCGCACTCTGCACAGGCTGAAAGCTGCGGAAATCCTACCCCAGTTTTCAATCTCGTCGTGCAAACCGCTCCTGGTCCTATTCCAATTTTAACGATATCAGCGCCATACTCAATTAGTTTCTCAGCCATGTTTCCAGTGACAACATTACCTGCCATAATAATAGCCCAAGGATATGTTTCTCTATATCTTTTAACAGCTTCACAAAAATGCTTACTATAACCATTTGCAATATCAAGGCAAATCATTCTAGGGAACATATGATCTTCTAGATTTGAACTGCCTGCCGAAATTTCTCTAATTTCGGCACGGACGTTTTCTAATTTTTGGAAATCACTATCACTGCTACCAACAGTGTAAAAAACGTTCATCCACAATTTTCGATTGAAACAAAAGAAGTCAATTAATTCGTCTTTTGTATAATGTTTATGCAAAGCAACAAGCATTTTTTCTTCGGCAAATTTCTTTGCCATTTCCATCGTGCCAACGGTATCCATGTTCGCACAAATTACAGGAGTACCCTGCCAACAAACTTTGGGCCTATCAAAAAAATCTTTGGCATACTCTGCTCTGCTATCCCACTCATAAGGATTGATTGTCTTTGCGTTAGGCATGCAAATTGTTCTTTCTAGGCTTACTTCTGATCTACTATTCAAATCAGAAGGTTGAGGTATAATCAAAACATCATCAAAATCTAGCTTTACATCGTCTGTGACTCTTAGCATAAATGTCTCCTAAATATAACGCTTGAAAGTTTCAGGCATATTTACATATTTTATTTTACTATAATTCTCTCCACTTAAATCCTTAAGTACTCTAAAAAAGTTGATATCAAGAACAGTAATTTTATCAAAATTCAAATAAATAACTTCATGATCTAAATTAGATATTAAATCATGAAGTTTGTATGCGTCACCAAGTTTTATATGACTAGAAAATAGCTCTCTCATACTAAGCTCTTTTTTGTCTCTTAGCAAATGAGTTATTTTAAGCTTGAGTCCCAACAACATCTTTGACCAATTTTTCAACTTCTTCGTACTTAGCCTCCAAATGAGTATGTTTAAATGCTGATTGAGCAATCTGGTCGCTGTCTTCTACATAATATCCCAAAGTTTTAGTAATAAAAGTACCATACTTTAAGTCATCAACCAATCTGTCCCAGTGAACATCTTTTTGCATCTTAAGCATAAACTTAACTGTTGAGATATTTTTTCCGTGCATTTCTTTGTGAGAAAAATGTTCTCTACCCAACATTGTAATGCTGTTCCTTTTCCAGTCTTTTGCCCTGTGCAAAAAATAGTTAGGAACATCTGCAAGAGGCACATTGAAACATCTGCAATCAAAAAATGCCAAATTACTAATCTCAGAGTAGTCGCCAATAAACTTGTTGAAGTATCCAGCCATATAAGAAGCGCAGAGCGAATTAATCTTATTCACCTTTCCACCAAAGCACACTTCGCTATTGCTAGTAGGGCTCTTACTTACTAAGAAAGAAATTTCATCCGATTGATGATAGGCCATCTTAAATCCCTGAAGCTCTTTGGCCAACTTCTCTGCGCAATGAGTCATTGCATGAACCAGAAGCATGTTAAAAGGCTTGCTAAAATTCTTTGTGTATTTGCTGAAGTTTTTACCATCAACCCTGATAATAATTGGTAAATCAGAGTCTAGTCTTTGAGCGTAAACACTCTCATAAAGCTTCATTCTTGCTGCAAGGTTTTCTGGCTCTGCCCCACTAATGCCTACAGCAGCAAGGTTTTCTCGTTGTTTTTCTAAATAATCTTCCATTGTGTGCCTTCGTATTCACTGCTATTATAACACAGAGAAAGGAAAAAGTCAATTGTTAATTTGAGATTTTAAAGAATATCTTTTTTTGTGAGACTTTCTTTGATTAAGCATTATTTTTTGATAGTTTTTTCTGAAAGCAGGACTATTTAGAAGAAATCTAGGGAAATTTTTTATGACAGCAGGTGATACTATCCATTTGTAAGACATAAGTCATCTCCCCAAAAAAGGTTATGTATTAAATTCCCAATTTATGTCTACTGTTCCTCTTATTTTATTTTTAAATTTAGGATTCAATTTAAATAATCCTTCTAAATACCTGAATTTAATTAACTTAGTTTTTTTATGTTCGAACCATTTTTTATAAAGATCGTACTTATATTGCGATTCTTTTTCACACATATTAGAAGTAATGGGTCCATAGAAGATTGTATCTACTTCAACATCTAATAAGGCCAACATGCAATCTTTACAAGGAATGCCCCCTACATAGACAATGCCTCCCTTTAGAGATTCGCCTTTTTTAGCAGCAAAGTTAATTGCTGCTCTTTCTGCATGAACAAACCAATCATATTTTTCTGGTCTTGTTTGAGGAATGTCTTCGTCATTCAATCCGCTGGTGGGACTATTGTAACCAGAAACAATTGTTCCACCATCTTTATCTGTGATAAAGCATCCGAACTTCGTGCTTTGATCCTTTGACCTTAGGCTGGCATTAAATGCCATATTCATTCCATATAAAATTTTTCCAGGAACTTCTGGATATCTTGTGTCAAAGCCATTGTTGTCTATGTAGTCTGGCTCTCCTAGGTTTTTATACAGTCCCATTCCTTATCTCCGTATGCCGTACTGCCAAAGTCTCAAAATATTCTAAGAACTCTTTTTTATCTTTTTCCCAATCATCATTAATTACAAGGGTAATTGTAGGCCACTTGCGCTTCAAGAAGTCAGGAGCATGCCACTCATTAGGGGCTTTAGCGGCCAATCCCAAGTCTTTATGCTCAACTAAACACAGCAAATAATCAACTGCCTTTAAATAGTTAGTATGCTCCTCTCCTAATTCTGGCAATTCAAATTTTTCTGCCACAATCTTCATAATGCCATTTTCTACAGCCTTATATTCTGGCATAAATTTTTTAATAGGCCTTGGGACATCTGGCAAGTAAGCTTCAGAAGCATCGTGCAAAAGCCCCCACATAATCATGTCTTCATAATCAATGTGAACCTCTGCTTCATCTAATAAATATTCAGAATAGAAAGGGTCTTGTTCGTGATATGTTTGGGCTATAAATTCCGCAACATTTACAGAGTGAGCAGCGACACTATAGAAAGAATCGCATTGACCATTAAATCGGCACTGCAAAGACAAGGCGTGTGCAATGTCCATAATATTAACTTCTTCTGGCCTTGGGTCTAAAGCCCAAAATTCCCCACCAGTATAAGTTTGTATCCAGTCGCCTTTTCTTTCGCTCATATTTGCCTCTCAATTATTTGAGATCAATATACCTTAAAGACTGCCACTTTTATCCCATTCCAAGGTTCTCTGTAACCTTAAACTTCTCAAACTCTTTTCGCTTATAAATTTCTAAATCATACAAGAACTTGCCATCATATTCATCATTGATATGATCAATCATAGTTCCACTGTGAGTTGTAACAATAAACTGATAAGTTGGGAATATCTTCATCAAAGCATCGAACATCTTTGCGTGTCTTTTGAAGTAAATATGCATTTCAATATTATCAACTAAAATAATGTCCTTTTTTAGAATATGATCAGGCTCAGAAAGAGACTTTAATAAAGCACATATTTTCTTTTCACCATCACTCATGCTCTTATGATGTACTACAGTGCCCCATTTTTCAATGCAGAAATCCGTAAAATATTCATCTTGACCAATGCTAATAGACTTATCAAAAAAACAAGGATAGCCATAGACAATTTTGGCCAATTCAAGATAAACATCTGCAAGATCTGTATTTTGCAACTGAAATTTGTTCATTTCCATTGGATGATCAGCGTCAATATAATAAGCGTATTCTGCAGGGTCATCTGGAAAATCATTTCTAACTACACCCTGATTGCCTATAATAACAGTCTTGTCACCATCTTTTGTTTGAAATACCCCTTCAATAGACATCTCATTAGATTCTCCAAAAGTATCTGAAACTTCAAGATTGGCATATAAAGGATTGTTTGGGTCATTGGCCTTAACCTTCTTCATCATGGCTGCTAATTTCTCTTTGTATTTCTGAGCGGTTGGCTCATAATTCTTATTCCAGACCATCTTATTAAAATATAAGGATTGATCCCTATTGGGGTCAAACTTAAAAGCACTAGCATTACTAAGCATTTGAACGGCATTAAGAAGAGTGCTTTTTCCAGAACCGTTTGCTCCAAAGAAGACGGCAAAGTTTTTCACTTCTCCATTTTCATCCGTGAAGTCAAACTCACTTTCTCTGTATCCGCAATAGTTTTTCAATCTCATCTTCTTTAGCTTAACCATTGAATCTAAACTCCTTAATTTATTGTTTTAATATGCTCTTCGCCGTTTTCGTCAAAATAAATAACAACTCGACCTGCTGTTGACTGAAAAACACCTTCAATCTTAATGACTTCTGCGTGAACCATTCTATGATGATTAGCGCAAAGGACTAAGCTATTGCCTTTTGTATATTTTCCACCGTCTTTACCTTCTGTTTTCCATCTATGAACGTCAAGAGTTTCATAAGCATCAAGTCCACAGATGGCGCATTTACCACAGCTTTTCTTATAGGCCTTTTTGTTGATTAGTTTATTTTGTTTCACCCGTAATTATCGGATAAAACCTCAAGTTGCTAAGTCTTTTAATTCTACTATTATCAAGTGGTCAATTATTTTTCCCATCCCTGGAATAGTTTCTAGCATCTTTCCTTTGATTGGCTTTACTGAAAAGTATTCCCTATACAAATCAAGCGGGATAGCTATTCTGGCATAGTCTGAATGAGTTGAGGCCCTAAGTACTCTCCACCC
>Ga0255761_10000951_pt1 | contig 26747 bp, 26 predicted proteins | sample 071ome_29_FD_179961 | JGI IMG/M metagenome (GOLD analysis project Ga0255761, IMG submission 179961) | Coastal salt marsh microbial communities from the Groves Creek Marsh, Skidaway Island, Georgia - 071407BT metaG (version 2) | ecosystem: Environmental > Aquatic > Marine > Intertidal zone >... | reverse complement strand
TTGATCTTTTAGGAAGCCAGAGTAACTGGCTAATAATATTTGTAATTCTACAAATATTTTCAATTGTAGTTATATACACTTCTAAAAATATAGAAAATAAATACAGAGCTAATAATTACTTCGATCAAGCTTAATAAATTTATCCAAGTAATAAACCATCAAAAATACAATAATCAAAATAATCAAAATATAAGAAAATTCTAAAGAACTATATTGTATTAAAAGGTTAGTAACTTTTTCATCATTTAAATTTAAACCAAAGCCTGAAATTAATTCTAAAAATTGATCTACAGAAATAAAGATAAATAACATATTAAAAAACAACATCCCAAGAAAACTTGTAACAAATATTTTTAAATATGAGTTAAGAAATACAAAAGACTTAAAATAGCCTGTCAAATATTCTGGCTCTGTGTATCTTAAAAGTTTACCAAATGCATTAACTTGCTCGTCAAGTGACAATTGAGTTTGTGTAGTAGTTTCAAAAAATATTGTTGATATTAGGGAAAATATTGAAATAGCTATTGCAAAATTTAATATAAATTCTTTATATTTTGTTTTTCTATTTTTGAACCAATCAAGAAATATAATTATTGATAAAGGTGTTAGGCAAAGCAAATATCTAAAGCCGTATGAGGATGCGGTAGATTGCCAAACTATAACTATAGCAAAAACTTGTAAAAACATAAGTAAATTTGTTAATGAAGGGACTGAAGGCTTTTTAAGAAATCTTAATAATGATATTGAAATTCCAAAAAATATAATAGGTGAAAAGTAAAAAATACCGAATTCTTGTGAAAATAGAATTAGTAGAAAACTTTTCAATGTTAAAAATAAATCACCAAATATTTCAAAAGAGTTATTCAAATCACCCTTCGAATAAACTTCATTGGGATTTATAGTTGCTTTTCCATAAATGTTGTAATTCATATAAAGTGATAAAAATGAAAACAATGCCATTAAAGAAATAAAAAATTTAGATTTATATAAATTTGTAATTTTTTTATTTGATAATTTAGCTATATAAAAAGGAATTAAAAATACAAAATAATTTACCCACCTTACGTGAAAAGAAAGAATTAAAAATATAGATAGCCAAAAATAATCTTTGTTATCTTCAATATAGTCTTGACAAAATAATTTCATTGAGAAATAAATAACCATAACGATAGTAAAAACTTCATACGTATGTGTCATACTGAATCTTTCAAAAGAATAATAAGTTATTCCTGATCCTAAAAATAAAATTATTAAATGAATATTACTGAATTCAGAATATATAATATTTTTTATTTTTAATAAGTAGAAAATTGATAGATATAAATAAAAAATACTACTGAAAGAATATAATAAAATTTTAAAATTTACATTTGAATCTAGAAATAAAATTTTGTCAATTAGGTTTCCAAAAAAAATAAAAGGTGCTGCTAAAATTCCTGATCCTACAAAGCCAATCGGAGCAATTTTATTATTTTTAAAATAACGAGCACTCTCATATCCCAAAAGTTGATTTGAGTAATCAAAATCTAAATCAATAGATATAGTTTCCGCATGAGAATAGTAATCATGATCATCTCCACAGCAATATATATCTTGCTCAAGCCTAAAATCTGTCTTTAAAAAGAGCATTAAGATTAAAAAAATTATTGTAGTTCTAGTTAAATTTTTCATAATTTAAATACTTTTTCATACGATTGAGTAGTGCCATAATTCTTAAACCATTCTTGAAACTGTTGATTAATTTTGTTGAGCCTATGAATGTTGTTTTCAAAAATGTTTAGAGATGATAGTTTTTTCTTTGTTTTTTTCAGACCTCTTGTAAAGTAGTTTTTTGAAGGATACTGTAGTCTTATTTTTTCTAGCGAGTCAATATTTTCATCATTTGAAATTAATTTTGTAAATATACCATTTACCTCAATTTGTAACTTAGTAGGGTACAATGCCATTGTTAGTTCTGGTTTTTGATCAATATCTGGAAAGAAGGGTAATGTGTTACACGCTAAAATTTCATAATGTCTCATACAATCCCATCCAGCTTTTTTCGTTGTAACTGCAAATAAGGATTTCTTGTATTGGTCAAAATAATCAAATTCACTTTTATAAATATAGCTGTTTTGAAATCTTGGATCCATTGGTGCTAATAGTTGTGTTTTATTTTGAAATTTAAAATTATTGTTTGCTATCTCTAATTTTGGAAATGCAAATGATATTGGGTTTGCAAAATTTTTATTTTTTGAAGTTAACTCTCTTTTAAAATAATTTGTATTTAAAGCTATGTCTTTATCTAGTGAGATACTGTCTTCGCCATCAATAACAATTAAGTTTAAATCACTAATTTTTTGTCTAATTATGGAAAAAAGATCTTTTTTTATAGATTTTGATTTATATCTTCTCTGTATTGATGTAAAAATAACTAGTTCATACTTGTCTATTGAATCGATTATCTGCGGAATAGTAAGTTCCGTCATATTATTTTCGAGTTCATTGCTAAGCTTTCCATATAGTGTAAATCCCCTACCGTATAGACTATTTTTATCTTTATAGTTTTCAAATAAAAACTTTAATTTATGATTTGTATAAACCTCATAATTATTAGAGATAAAAAAATAGTTAATTAAATCTGCCAAATAGTCAGGGCCATCATCTGAGTTGATTAGAAGAACTTTCAATATAATCAAAATATTAATAAGATATATATTTTTTTTAAGTTAATGTATAAATTAATTTAAATTTTTAACCTTAATCCAATTTTCTTTAAAATTTAAATTTCTAAAAGCATTTCTAAACCAAGGGTCTGCAACAACATTTATTGATCCAGGTACTTCAGAAGTTACTGCTGGTATTAGTGAAAAGCTACTATTTCCAATAATATAGTGTTCATATTCCATCATTTTTGAAACTTCGAGTAATAAACTATCTAAGTCTTTTGACGGTCCATATATATTTAGAGCTTCATTAAACAATTTCTGGTTAATTACCCAGTCTTTATCGTCAGTAAAAACATCGTATTTAAAATTTTCTATATTTTTTTTACAATAATCAATAGCTTCCTTATAAAAAGAAAGTGACAAATTTTCATTCAGATCAATATAATCTCCTCTCCTTACGTGTAAGAGTGTTAATCCATTTGTTTCATTATTGCTTTTGAAATTTTCAAAGCTTTTATACTTTTCCAAAGACTCCTTTATATAATTTTTATAATTTTCAAGAATTGAAACATCTTGCCAGTATCCATCGAAGTGGTTAAAAAATTTCATTTTATCAACTGAAAAGTGTTCTGGTTTTGCAAATTTTTGAAAATTTTTTTTAAAAAATATTTTAAAAATAAAATTAAATTTTTTACTTTCATTGAATTTGTAAATTAAATTTAAAATATATACCATAAACTTAGAAGATAGTTCAAAACCAAAATATTCATAATTCAAATTAAATTTAGAAATATTTTGAAAATTAACTTTAACGTCGCAACCTAAGTCTGATAAATACTTGGCAAATGCAAACTGAAATATTTGATTTCCAAAACCACCCTTAATTTCAATAACTGCTTTCATATAAATATATTAAGGTTAGTTTTTCATTCTATAAATAATTTTATTTCCAATTTGCAGTTCACCATAAAATTTATAAGAGTAATATTTTTGTATCAACTTTCTATTAATTTTTATATTTGAAAAGTTAAATAATAATTTAACAAAAATATACGCAAATTGTTTTGAAATGATACTTTTATCTTTTGAGACGAAGTCTAGATATTTGAATAACAATGGTTCTAAAAACCTATGAAATTGTGGATCTAATCTGCATCTGTAATGGAACTCCTTATTTTCCTTGATTGTTCTTGGGTTTGGAACATTTTTTAAATCAACTCTACTTAAATTTGTAGGGAAAATCATATGTTGAGACAATGTTTTTGCAATAGCAACATCATCAGGTAGCGTTTCATCAAATAACTCTTTATTTTTTAATAGGATTGATAAATTTTGTTTACTTATAAAAAATCCTGCGCCTGAAGCAAAAGTAAAACCCTCTTTGGTTTCAGTAATTTTTCCACTATAAGATAAATTATTTAATTCAAAATTTAAATAACTTTCTAATTTTTTAAAATCGATAAACGAACTTGTATTCGTTCTAAATATAAAATCAAATTCATAATTTTCGTAAATTTCTTGAAAAGCTATGAGTGTTTTTTTTGCTAAGTTTGAATAGCTGTCTTCGGTATTTAAAAAAAGATATTCTTTATTATTTGTCTCAATATAGTATTTTTCTCTTTCATTTAATTTTTTTGTACCCACATAGTGAATTATGGGTATTTTAGTATTGCTATTACCCCATATTTTTTTTTGTGTAATGGAAGATTTGTATGATAAATAGTTTCTAGAACATAAAACTAAAACAATAATTTTATATTTGCTTAATATGCTGTATTCCTCATATTAAAATAATTTATTTTTCCAAGTTTCAGGTGTTTTATCATTAAGAATCTCAATATCTAAATGATACCTGAAATCTTTAGGTCCTACACTTATTATCCAGTTTGCAATTTTTTCAATAGAGTTGTCCAAACTTACACTAGTTTCATAACCCAAAAGATCTCTAGATTTATCAGCTGAACAATGAGCAAACTTTACTTCTTGGGGCCTAGGATCAACAAAAATTGGTTCTAAATCTGAATTCAAAACTTTTAAAATTTTGAATGCTAAATCTCTTATTGAAATAACATCTTCATCTGGACCTATATTAATAGTCTCTCCTTTTGCTTTTTTGCTACTTATTGAGTTGATAATTGGATCTACAACATCTTCTATATCAGAAAAACATCTTTCCTGTGATCCGTCGCCATAAATTATTGGAGCTTTGCCATTTAGAATTCTATTAATCATAATCGATACAACATTTCTGTATGGATCATCATACTTTTGCCTAGGACCAATTATGTTATGGGGCACTAGGTTAACATAATCAAACCCGTGAACTTTACCAAGAATATCTAATGTTTGTTCTGAAGCAAGCTTAGCAATTCCATAAGGATCTTGGGGCTTAGGTACTAAATCTTCAGTAAATGGTATAGTTTCCTGTTCACCGTACCTAGCCATACTAGAACAATTAATTACCTTTTCTACCTCATTTTGTGCGGCTGCTGTAAAAACTGACATTGAAATTTGATACGTATTCTGCCCAACTAAATATGGGGAAAATACACTTAGTCCTTCATATGCAGTGCAAGCTGTATGGATAATAAGGTCAGACTTTTTAGTCATTTTTTTCATTTGATTTAAATATATTGCATCAACCTGAAAAAACTCAGCATCATTTGGAATATTTTCTAAATATCCACCTATTAAATTATCACAGCCAGAAACTGAATGGCCGTCAGAAATTAATTTATCAGCAATATGACTACCTAAAAATCCAGCAATTCCAGTAATAAAAATATTCATAATTAAATTTTATCAAACATCAATAATAAGTTTTATTTTAATTGTTCTTGAAGAAAAGATATTTACAACCTTATTTATTTTTGTAATTTCTAACAAATTATTCTGTTTAGCAATGTTTACTGTCATATATGAATTTAGAGATTAAATAAACAAAAAAATATAATATCTTCAGAAATGAAATCTTTTAGGTATTTAATTTCTAAAAAAAATGAATTATTGTAATTATATGCGAATCATTAGTGCACTTAGGGTCGAACAGTGGATAAAAAACTGCTTAATATTCATGCCTTACTTTTTGGTTGGTACATATAACCAAAATAATCTTTTACAACTTATCAAGATTTTTTTTGGATTTTCATTAATTGTATCTTCTACTTATATTGTGAACGACCTTAAAGATATTGAGTCAGATAGAAACCACCCAGAAAAAAAACATAGAGCAATTGCTTCGGGTTATTTAAATAAAAAATATTGGGTTTTTATATCTTTTATATTATTTTTAATGGGATTTTTAGTCATATTTATTACCAATAGTGAAGTATTGATTATTTCAGGACTGTATGTGTGTCTTACATTATCTTATTCTTTTAAATTTAAATATATTAAATTTGTAGATTTGTTTATTATTTCTATTTTGTTTGTTATACGGATACTTCTTGGTGGAATTACAGCTAAGCTAGATATTTCATTTTATTTATTATTATTTATTTTTTTAAAAAGCTTAGAAATCGTTTCATCAAAAAAACTATCAATATTATTAAATAGCAATATTGGAGCATCTAAAGTGAAAATATTTCTTGCAAATAATTACTCAAAAAGAGGTCTTTTGAATTTAATATATTTTGCATCATTCAGCTCTCTGGCAACATACTTGATGTGGATTTATTTTGTAAAAATACCTGAGATAGAAAATTTGCAAACTTTTTATCTATTTATAGCTTTTTTGTTTTTGGCATATTTTGAATATCATTTTATTAATCAAACAAATAAGGGTCAAACTGAAGATATTTTAAAACTTATGATAAGTAAAAAGTCTTTAACTTTAATAATTTTTTTATTTGCTATTTTTACTTTATTAGGTATTGCAAAGTGAAAAAAATATCTTCCTGGGGTAATTTAGAAAAAGTTTTATTGAATAGTAGTGATAATTTGAGCTCTAGCATACTTTCAATAGGAAACTTGAACTCTTATGGGGACGCTTGTATTCCAACTGAGAATAATTTTTATGATGTTAAAAATACAAGTAAAGAATTCCTAAGTCCCAAAATTACCATGAGAGACCTTATTAATTGTGGCTACTTTATTTATGGTGTTCCTGGAAAATCAAATGTAACTCTGGGAGGTGCTGTGGCTTCTGACGTACACGGAAAAGATTCATCATGGGGTGGTAGTTTTATAAATAATGTTGAAGAACTAGAGCTAACTATTGCAAGTGGTGAAATTATAAAATGTAATAGTAAGTTAAATTCAGAGGTATTTTTTGCAACCATTGGAGGTTATGGATTAACGGGAGTAATAACTGGAATTAAATTAAAATCTACAGAAAATAATTTTTACAGCATATATAAAACAAAAATCGAAAAAGGGGTTAACTTAGATTCATTATTCAATTTATTTTCTAATGAAAATAATGAATACTCTGTTGCTTGGATTGACCTATTAAGTAAAGAAAAAAAATGGATATTAGAGATTTCAAAACCAACTCATAGTACAAAAAACCAAAAAATACATGTAAAGAATCAACTAATTGATGAGCTAAAAATAGCACTTCCGTTTATTGGAGAAAATAGGTTTCAATTAATGAATTTGATAAATAGTATTTTTTACATGACTAAAAAAAATAACTCCACAATCAATAAAAACATAAAAGATGTTCTTTTTCCTTTAGGGATTATTTCAAATACAAAAAATTTATCCAAACAAAGAATGATTATTCAAATACAATTTTCAATTCCGCAATCTAATGAAAATAAAATTAACGAGCTAATTGAATTACTAATTGATGGTCAAATACCACTATTATGTAGTGTAAAAAAAATGGATAATAAATATATAGTAAACAACCTTTCATTCGTTCAAAAAGGATGGACTTTTGCAGTAGATTTTTCATATAATAAATTCGACCATATCTTAATTCGAAAATTTTATAAAAAACTTATAGAGTTTGGTGGAAAAGTTTATTTGGCTAAAGATTCTACTCTTAATCAAGAAGAGTTTAAAGAAATGTATCCTAATTTTCAAAATTGGGAACAAATTGTTAAATCTGTAGATCCTGATAATATTTTTCAATCTAAAATGTCAAAAAGATTGGGAATAAAAAGTGGGTAAAAAAACCTATGTGCTTATAGGAGCGTCTTCAGAAATAAGTCTTCAATTTATTAAATTGTGTAAAATTAATAATAAAGATTTATTATTAATTTCTAGAATTTCACAACCAGAGTTTCAAAATTTGAATCAACTATTAATTAAGGATTATTTAAAAGATAAAAATTTAATATTTAATAAAATCAAAGAACTAAATGAATGTATTGTTATTTTTTTCAATGGAGCTCTATATGAAAATAGACCTGTGCAATATCCAAGTTTAAAAGAGATTAAAAAAACAGAAAAAATTAACTTTGAGATTCCACATAAATTAACTGTAAAACTAAATAAGGAATGTGAAAATATTAAAAAATATGTATATATATCTTCAATTGCTGCAGCAAAACTTAGATACAAAAACTACATTTATGGCTCTAACAAGAAAAAATTGGAAAATAAAATTAACGAAATGGACTTAAGTTCTTTTTTAATAATTAGATTCGGAAAAGTTTTCACAAGAATGTCAGAAGGTCACAAAACTCCTCCTTTTAGCGTAAGTCCTAAAATTGCTGCTGAGTTAATATATAAAAACTTAAGCAAAGAAGGGTTAGTCTATCCAAAACTTGGATTGAAAGTTATATCAATGATCTTGAAAGTTACTCCAAGTTTTATAATTAGATTTTTAAAAATATAACTATTTTTTATTACTCCAAAGTTCTTTATCTATTAGTTTAAATTGAAAATAAAGAATGACTGGAAGTAAGTTCAACATATATCTTATAGGAGACTCTAGCTCCATATTTCTCCATAGTGTAATGTACAACGAAAAAATCAAAATAAAATTAAATGCACTTACAAACAGTAATAAATTTGTTTCTGTTTCTTTATTTTTAGACCAAAACAAATAAAAAATAGAGAGTATCAAAAAATACAAAAATATGAGACTAATTGGAACGTCTGTCATTAAATTTCTAAATATGACAGTTATGTTTGTTAATTCTAAATCTCTGAAAAATATTAAATCAAGAAATGTATCGAATAAATCAACTTCTTTTAAATGATAGTTTTTTTGAATATTTTTAAAATAAGTTACGGAGCTAATCTCTTTTAGAAATACACCAAACAATCCAAATAATGCATTTTTTCTATGTTCATTTTTAAATAAATGTATAAAAATGATAACTAAAGACAGTGTGCTAATAAATTGTTTACCTATATATAAGAGTCCTAAACTAAAAAATATTAGCTTAGAATTAGCTAAAGTTGACTTTGTAGTTTTTAAGCAGCTAACAAATAAGACTAAAAATATATAGCTTAAAATCCCCTCTGTCATTAATGAGTCTATAAAAATAAATTTTAACCACTGACTGTTAAATATTAGAGCTACAAATAATAAGCTAATAACAAGTCGTGATTTCTTAGATAGAGAACTCTCAAGAAAAAATAATATGAACAGTAACATCAGGACATTAATAGATGATTTAAGGTGATAAAAATTATTTGAAAACAAAGAAATAATGTTTAAAAGTGACTGAATATATGCAACAAGTTGCGGATAGCCCTCTAGCGTTGCGTTGTTCATCGAGTAATAGTAACTTACCTCATAAATATTTTTTACGTGAGGGTAGTGAATATCTTTAACGTCTCCAATAATATTTTTATCAACGCTTAAATAATTTAAAAAATTATGATTATAAAAATTAAGTCCATAAAGTAAGCAAGTTGCAACAAAACTATTTAGATATTCTTTTTTAAAAATTAATAAGTACGATAACCACAAAAAATTTACAGAAAGAAATAGATTTTTAAAATTTAAATCTGTATAAAAGAACAATATCAAATTATCCAGAAGGAAAAAGCTTAATAAATAAATGACAATTCCTGTAGAAACATATACAAGATTTACAGCATCTTTAATTAGTTTTCCAACACAAAAAAGAAACATGAAGAGTATGAATGTTGAAATTAAATTAAAAAAATTAATATCTAATGGTGTCTTGAGTTGGACACTACTGTATAGATTTAATGCAAAATTTAAAAAAATAGGTACGTATATAAAATAAATAACATATCTAATTTTTATTAAGTTTTTCAAATCAATTTCTTTGTCAAATCTTATTATATTTAGAAATATTAATTTTATTTTTTTGAATTTAGGAAACTAGAAAATAAAATTATTAAAAAGTCTCCAAATAAGGTAAAAACTCTCACAAACAATACTAAGAGCTCTGTTGAAAATGCTCTAAGTTTTAGTATTTTACTCATTTCTACAACACCATATTCACGTATTCCTATTCCTGCTGGAAAAATTGAAATTAACATGCTTGCTCCTCCTACAAGTTGATAAAGCAAAGATAGCTTGAAAGCATCAGGAACTTCTATAGAAACGATAATTATATAAACACTAAAGAGGTAGAAAATATTTATAAATTGTATTAAAAAAATATTCTTAAAATACATAAAAGAAAAATTAAATAAATTTAAAGAGCTTGATAGATAAATTAAGCAGTTAATAAATAAATAAATTAATAAATGTACAAAAAAACTATAGATATCAGAAACAAAAATATAAAAACCAAGAAATAGGTTGCTAAAAGCTAAATATATATTCTCTAAAAAAATAGAAAAAAACAAATCCTTCTTATTTCCATCGTAAATGTCATTAGATATTCTTAAAATTGGTGAAGTTACTTTACCCGGAACATATTTTGCCTTATAAGAATTTAACCAATGTGAAAATGAAATTTTGATATTAATTGAGAGATATTGTCTGAGATAAATTGACCAAGTAAATCCAATAAGCAAGTTAGAGCATACCAAAACTGCTAATGCTAGAAAAATTAGTAAGTAGTTTTTAGATATTAACTTTTTAAACACAAAAAGATTTTCAATGTTTATTTCAGAAATAACATATATAAAAAACAAATAGGAAAGTATATTAAATAATTTATAAATATTTTTTTTCATAATTTTGCTAGCTCGCTTTTGAGATTTTCAGTAAAGGCTTTTTTTGAAAACAATTTATTATGAGTTTGAATTGCATTATTCTCAATATTTTCAAACTTATTACTTTCTAAAGCTTCCAAAATTTTAGAAGCTAAATCACTTGATGAACCACTGTTAATTTTAATAACACTATTTTTTAGATAAAAATTTATTGCTGTTGTGTTAGAAGTAATTATTTTTTTCCCGATAGCTAATGCATCGACAACTTTACCAGGTATAACTTGATCGTTTTTTGGGGAATTGGAAAATGTACCCAGTGATATATTACATGAATATATATAGTTAACTAAAGAATTGTATGGGTTATCTGAGTGAAATGGAAGTTTATCTATAAATTCAACATTTTCTAATTTATATTTTCTAACTAGTTCTAAACATTTTTTTTTATCTTGACCATCGCCAATCATCAAAAAATTAATATTTTTATTTTTTAACAAATTTGCTGCTTCAATTATATATTCTGTACCATTTAGTGGAACGTAACTACCAAAATATAAAACAGTATTGTTTTTAAGTTTCAAATCAACAAGGCTATCAATGTTTACTTCCCTTGGAGAAGGTAGAACTATAACTTTCAATTTGTCTAAATTGTATTTTTTTATGTAATAATCTTTAATCTGCTCTGTCTCAACAATCAAGTAATCTGATAATTGAATATAAAGTAAATCAAATTCATTTATAATTTTCAGCAAAATTTTATTATTAAAAAGCTTTCTATCACTAATTAATGTTTGTTCAAAATTTACAAAACTATCATAAATTAAATTAATTTTGAATATTTTGCATATTGGATATAAAAACAGTAAATCAAATACACCTGGGAAAGGAACAATAATATTTTTTAACTTAGTCAAATCTCTAGATATTAATCTAAAAAATAATAAAAAAAATGTTGGGAAAAACAAAAAAACATAAATAATTGTGTTTCTCACTGGAGAGTCAAGCTTATTTGCTGACATTAGATTAACAAAGACTGAGTCGTTTTTAAAATATAATAAAAAGGATTTATATCTTTGTGAATAAACATTTGTTGTGCTAAAAAAAACTGATTGTGATTTATTTTTCATTTAGGTAAATTAAGTTACTGTATTGTTTAAAATGGTTCATCTTTTATATATAAATGTATTAAGTTATTACTAATATTCAAACTCTATTCGGTTTTGAGCATAGACAGAACTCCATTATCAATTTGGATAATCGCACCGTTTAGTAGGTTTTTAAAATTGCTATTAAGAGTGAAAATAAAATTTGAAACTTCGGTCTCATCGAATATTTTACCACCAGGAAGTATTGAATTAATTGAATCAATACTTTCAACATTTTGTCTTAGTTTTTTTGTATCTGTAGCTCCTAATCTCACAACATAAAAAGCATTATTTGATTTTCTGATAGCAAAGTTTTTAATCCCCGATTCCAAAGCTGCTTTTGATGATGCGTAGTACAAGTTATTTGGATTAGAAGACACTGCATGAACGCTTGAAATTGCACTAATAACACAATTATTTAAATTAGAATTGACTTCATTTAAGAATTCTAAAAAAGATAGTACATTTGTATTGAAAATATTTGAAACATTATCATTTTGATTTTGGTTTGCTACACAAAAAGTAATAGATTGGATCTTAAAATTATTTGTCAGTTTTACAATATCTTTAACATTACCTATATTCTCTAAATTGAAGACAAAGTCTGTTGCTTCGCTTTCTAAAATATCTATTCCATAAACATCTTGCTTGTTTGATTTATATGTTTGATATAAACTATTTCCTATACCTGACGCTGAACCAAAAATAATATTCATTTAATCAATCCTTTAATTATCTCTATTATTTCTAAATTTACCTCTTCAATTGCATCTTTAGAATTTGATGCATTGTGTTGGCTAAAATTTATTTTGTTATCGTTTAAATAATAGTCATCTAAATTTGGAGGTTCTGCATCAAAAACATCAAGAAAAACTGAATTCAATTGTTTCTTTTTTATAGCTTCAAAAATATCTTTCTCATTTAGAAGTTGCCCTCTAGAAATGTTAATCAGTAAACAATTATTTTTTAACTTATCAATTGATTGTTTATTTATTATTTGATAGTTTTCTAAATTTAAGTTTGCTGAAATTATTAATATATCTGAAATTTCATAAAGTTCAAATAACTCAATTTTTTTTGAATCATCACATGGTTCAACATATGGATCATAAAAATAAACTTCACAATCAAATGGTTTTAATAATTTAGAAATTTCTCTTCCAATATTTCCATATCCAAACAACCCTACATTCTTACCGTAAAGTGAGATTCCAGGTGTTTTGTTCCACATTTGATTCTGTTTAAAAGTATTACTGTATTCAAATAAATTTCTGTTTGTTGAGATAATTATTCCTAGAACATACTCTGCAACATATTTGCCCAGAATTCCAGGCGTATTTTGTACATTAATTTTATGTTTTTTTAATGCATCAAAATCAATTGAGTCTGTGCCTGAACCCCATTTAATTATGTGGGTTAAATATTTGGCATCTTCAATTGCATTTAAGTCTACTTCGTCATCACCTACTATTGCAATAAAGCAATCTGATAAAATTTTTCTCATCTCATTTGAATTAAAATGTTGTTTTTTTGGTAAAACTTCAACAAATTCATATTTTGAATCATGGACTATTTCCATAAAATTGTCAATATTTTGATTAGTTCTTGGTGTAGTTGAAACTATTTTCATGTTTATATAATAAATAATATTATTACTTAATCTATAGTGCCCAGATAAATATTAAAAACGAGAATTTAAATTACTAAACTACACACATATATGGAAAAAGTAAAAATATTAATTTTAGTTTTAGCAGGTAACACACCTTTATCTAATAGAAATTTAGAAGCTCAAAAATTAACTTGGATGAGCAAACCTGAAAGAAATATTAAAGTTTTAACATACAGTGGTTCAGAATCGTTAGATTATGACGGAAAACATCTTACTGTTATATCAAATGATGATTATTCTTCACTTAGCTACAAAGCTTTAAAAAGTTTTGAATGGATAGCTAAGAATATAGAATTTGATTATTTATTCAGAACAAATACAAGCTCTTATATAGATACTAAAAAATTATCAGAATTTTGTAATTTAAATAACGATAAATTTTTATATAGAGGAACGAAATTAAAAAATAACTTTAATGGAGAAGATGTTACATATGTATCTGGAGCAGAAATACTAATTTCCAAAAATGTCTTTAATCTTTTACTTGATAATAAAAATTATTGGGATACGAGCTTAGTAGATGATGTGTCAATTGGTAAAGTTCTTCAGAATTTAAACATTAATTTACAAGATTCTAAATCTTTAATGTTTGATAATTCATTTTTTAAATTAAGTACTTTTAATCATGAATATCATTTTAGATGCAGGGTTGATTCTCCTTATTACTTTCCAAGATTCTTAGAAAAATATTTAATAAAATACATTCATCGTGAAATTAATTCAAAAAAAATTTTGTTTCATAAAAGAATAATTTATTTTTTTCTTTTTAATTTAAGTAGAATTTTGGCTTTTCGAAAGCACTATGATTTTTTAACATACTATCTCTTTAAATATGCTAAAAAATTATTAAAAAATTAATACATAAGAAATTGGAATCTAAATTTTTCAATTATTGCTTGTTTTATTTAACAACCCCAAGAAAATAAAAAATAATATGTAAATTGGGTTTAAAAGATACCTGTACGTATCACCCCAAGAATTATTTAGTGTTGATATGAATACAAAATATGAAAATACAAAACCAGTATTTAATGTGAGAAGAGAAATTGCTATAATTTCAAAATCATATAGCTTTCTTAGGTTATAAATAATCAATAATATAGTTATAAAAACAAAATAACCAACTGGCTTATCAATTAAAAATTGTTTAATTATATTTACAATTGCACCAAAATTGTAAGTAGTACCTTCATACATGATTACATTGGTTGGTTCATTCTCTACAACCCATAAAAGAGGTACATCTAAAAGATAATAGTTAATTAAAATTGGAAAAAAAGAAGATAACACTACACATAATTTAAGTAATAATTTTTCTCTGTTTTGATAAATTAAATGTACCAGAGATATGAAAACTAAAACTAAAATAAATCTTTTAGAGTAAATTAAATTTGATAAATAAAATAAAACGATTGTGTATTGAGTAATGTTTTTTTTTGATTTTATCAAATAATAAAACAGGACACCAAAATAAAAGTTGCTAAAGGTTTCACCAAGATGTGAATTAACCATAAGATAAGCAAACCAATCACTTGTGAGAAATAGAAAAACTATTGTAAAATACCCGGATAAAGTGTAAAAGTTATATTTGAAATTCTCAAAAACAAAATAAGAAAATAGCAAAAAGATTACATTTGATATTACCTGACTGAATATATAACCATTTGAAAAGTGAAAAATATACTCTAAAAATACAAAGGTAAAATGAGTCAAAAGACCAAAACTCCTAGTACCTCCTCCTATTTGCTGATTATAAATTTCATAAATATTTTCATTTGATATTACTGTTGATCTTGGTATCCACATTTTTATCTCATCAGTTGTAATAGGGTCTGTGAAGATTAATAAATCATAAAGATTAAATTGTTCAAGTGTTATGTTCATGAATATAAATAACAAAACTGCATAACCTATAAGTTTGATATTTGATTTTGATTTAATCATAAGAATTAAAAACAAGAAAATATTATAAATTACAAAAATATTTCTTGTTGAAAAGTTTTTTAAAAAATACATTAAATAATAATTAATTACATAAAAAGTCATAATATAGACAATTATTGAAACTGTAATTGAGTTAAGCTGAATAACGTTATCTAGAGCCTTACCAATAAAATAAACTATCAAAAATAAGAGAACTGTAGTAAAAAATTTAATAAAAAGGTTTCTAAATAACTCTAGGGAAATAATTAATTCTGTAACTTGGTTATAAACAAAATTTAAAACAATAGGAGAAAGAATAAAAATAGTTATATATTTATTTTTCATGTTTCTAATATTTTATACGAAAAACATCTAGAAGCTTTTGTTTAAAAACAAAATTATTTGAATTGTGGAGTGTTTTGTTTCGTAATAATAGTTTTTTCGTTATTTTCTTTCCAATAAAAGTAAGTAGTGAAATCATCAACTTTTGGTGGCAATTCCTCATATTTATTAATATGAAAAATAAAATATAGGTTTAGTACACCTTGTTCATTTGTGGTACTAATTGGAAATCTTTCAACTATTTTCAGAATATCTTTTTTTGTATTGGAAGTTATTATTCCCGTGTCAAAATACATAATACCAGTTTGAAAATAGTTAGAAATATTAAGGTCATATTTATTACTCAAAATGCTGTAAATTTTATTTGTTGAATCGAATTGGGTTGCCAGCTCTCTGTCGTAAGAAGGAAAAGAATCTGCCCTGGCTAATAATTTATTTTTAGTCTTGATATTTAGTATTTTTTCAAGTTCAAAGTGTATATTCATATTGATATCTAAATAAAAAATCTTATCCCAATTTTTTAATCTTTCATCGAATAAATGAAGTTTGTGCCATTGAAACTTTTTAGTTTTATTTCTATTCGGCTCTTGGTATGTTTCTAAATTATTTAATATGAGTTCAGTTTTTTTGGAAAATTTAATTTTTCTAAATCTCAAAATATAAATTTGATTCTTTTTATTTAAAAACTTAATTAAAAATGTTGGACAAAGTTTCGTAGTTATCACAACAATTGGGCCTTTATAATTGCCAACATTTCTTATTTCGAGAAATATCCTAATAAAATGTTTTCTTAGAAATTTGAAATCTCCTACTAAAGCAATTGCCAGTTTTTCATTCACTAATTTAAGAATAGTAAAATATCTAAAAATTAAAGAAATAATTTAGATAATAAGATAAATTAATTACTTCAAACTTAGTTTGGTTCAATATAAGTAAATTGTCATTTATTCCCGCATAAACATAATATTTTGGAGTTAATAAATTAAGTAGCATTATTATTGATAAATAAAAACTTAGATATTTTTTAGATAAATTTTCTAAAAGATAAATTACTCCAAGAAAAATAAAACTTACAAATCTAGTTGTGTCAGCTGCAGCAAAAATAAATTGGAAAGCTATACCTATTATCAAAAATAGTACAGGCTTATAATCAAAAACAGGTTTTTTAAATAAAGGGAGAATAAAAATTAACCATAAATATTTTATTGAAGAAAAAACACCAATTAATAAATTGTTGTTGTATATTTTTAACCAATAAAATAAGTCATTTGTAATTGGTTCTAAATAATAACCTGGATCAAATTTCCCTGTACTAAAGAAAATATATAAGGGCAGATAGATGATTACAAGAGTAAAAAATTTTACCTTTGAAATATTTTTTAAAAATATAAAAAACAGTAATGTAAAAATTACTGTCTCTTTTGTTAAAAGTGCACAGAAAAAAGTTACATACGGTAAAAATTTCTTATCTTTGTATACATATGTTAAAAATAAAAGTAGGTAAGCAAATATATCAGGATAACCGCCAAATATAATATGAAATTGAAAAAACATAGTGGTGTTTAAACAAAGAAGTACTAAAGCATTATTTATAGAACCGAGTTTATTTAAAAGATATAAAAATATAAATAGATTTAAAACTGCCAAAGAAATAATATTTATAACTTGAATTTCCAAATTAGTAACATGTGCTAAAAAAGGTAACAAAATTCGATGTGGTTGAAGTACTCCATTTGTGCTTGGGAAAATTTCTGAATAATATTGTAAATTCTTACCTAAGGAATGAGAGTCAAGTGTAAAGCCTTTATTTACTCTTAGAGAAAAGTAGAAAATTAGTTGTGGAATTGTCAAAACTTTAAAAAAATGAAAAATAGAGTGTTCTTTAATTTTTAAAATAATACTTTTATATTTCATTTTTAAAAGTTTTTCATCAACTAAATTCTTTGTAAAGATTTTGTAATGGTTGTAGGTGAGATTTTGTCAAGTTGAATAAATTATGATTGTTTAAATTATTCTCATTAAACCATTCAAAAAGATTATTTGTATGAATTTCAGAATACCAGTTGTAGTCAATATGTTTTTTATTAAATATAAATGGATGTGTCGTTTCAATAGAGCTCATTTTGCTTGTAAATTGAAATGAGTTATTATGTTTCCAATAATAATTTTTTTCTCTATTAGGATTTCCGTCAAAACCTGCAAAATAAATATTTTTGTATAGACAAAATGCAACCGGCAACATTAGAAGGGTAAGAATGTTGTTAGTTCCAGCAACATAGAAATTATTTTTAAGATTATAATTTTGTTTGGTCTTCTGATCACTTTTTACATAAGGGATGAAAATAAAGTTTTTATGATACTTTTTTGGAATATATTCATTAATAATATGCGCATCTCTTTTAACAGTTATTACAGTTGAATTAAATTTTTCTATAGTTTGAATTAAAGATTTCTGAAACTCTTCTACGTAATTTGATGGACCTGAGTGAAAACTTGGATCTCCAAAAACAACATAGTCGGGTGGGTAATTTTCTAAAAATTTTTGATCTTTGATAATACTATTGCAAACCATAACATCAAATTTATCCAAATTTTCTGTATTTAACTTCTTTACGTTTGGACCAGATCCTATAAGGAGTACTGAATTAGGCTTATCATTTTTATTTATTTCTAAAAATTTTCTATGAGAATTTTTTATTAAAACTTTACTGTTAAAGTTTTCTTCTCCAATCTTTAATGAATTTAATGCTCCACGGCTTTCTTCTCTAGAATTAAAAAGTATTTCATGCTTTGACAACATATTCTTTTGGGTACCAGTGCAGTTTAAAACTATGTAATTAAATTTATTATGGAAAAAATATTTTTTAAAATTTTTACCATAATAAATTTTTTGGTTATCAAACAAATGATTTGTAATATTTTGATTTAGATAATTTGGTATTGTTTTAGTAGCTTTTTCAAAAGATTTAGGGAAATAAATTTCCTTTATTTTTTTTTCGATAGGTTTTAAATACCAATTAATTCTAAAAAAGTAATCATTGACTAAGTTTGTTTCGTCAAAATCACCTTTCACAATAATCGATATGCCGTTATTGATAAAAATAGACATGTTTCGTGTTAAAGTATTAAATAGATAGTCAATAAAAAAAATTTTTTTAAGAAAATTAAAATAAAAAAACTTTACAGCTCTAATAAGAATAAATCTCTTCACTTAGATATTGTAAATTCTAATCTGCTTATAACAAACCTTTATGATTATTTATTACTAAAAACAAACTATAACTTCTTAAATTTTAGTAAAGTTTTTTACTTCTTAATATAAATATTTTGTGAAAGTTTTTAATGTTCCTTTTTTTGGAGCATTAAGTTTGTTAATATATGACTTACTTTTTAAAAAAAAATGAAATGTATAAAATTGTCAAATTAGAAAACAGTTATCTTGAAATTGAAATTATTCCAGAACTTGGTGGAAGGATTCAAAAGCTATTAAATAAAAAAACCAATTTTGATTGGGTTTGGAAGAATGAAAAACTGCAAATATCAAAAGTAGAAAAAGGCATAAATTATGATGATAATTGGCAGGGTGGTTGGGAAGAATTATTTCCTAATGATGCGATTGAAAAATTTAGCTGGGGAGAGGGTTTTGACCACGGTGAAACGTGGTCACATGATTGGAGTATTGTTGAGCAATCTAATAACACATTATTGTTAGAAACTTTAAGACTTGATTCTAAAAGTACATTAAAGAAGAAATTTATTTTGATTAACAACAGACTAAGAGTGGAATATCAAATAAATGTTAATTTCGAAGATGTATTCTTGTTTAAGCTTCATTTAGCTATACCAATATTTTCAAAATCCAAAATTGAAGGAGACTTTAATCACTTGATGAAAGTTGACAATAGTTTTGGGAATATAATAAACAATAAAAATAAATTAAACTTTTTTGATCTTGTGCCAAATTCAAAACTGTATGATTTTGCTTATGTTGAAAACTTAAATAATTACTTAAATATAACTCAATCTAACAATTTACTTAAACTAATTTACGATAAAAAATTTTTGAAATATTTGTGGATTTTCCAGACACAAGGTGGTTGGAAAAATCACAATGTATTGGTTTTGGAGCCAGCATCAAATGGTAGAAAATTATTTAATGACGCAATAGATTCAAATTTATTTGTAAAAGGACCAAAATTTTCAACAACTTTCTACGAGGTAGAAATTTCATGAAGGTCACAATTGTTATAAGGGTTTTAAATGAAAAAGATAATCTATATAAATTACTTCAGCTACTAGAAAAACAATTAGGTGTTACTTTTGAAATTGTAATAATTGACTCTGGAAGCACTGACGGCACATTAGAAATGTTAAAAAATTATGAATTCAAATTTCCAAAAATATTAACTGATATAAAGAAAGAAGAGTTTTCATTTGGGCGATCTTTGAACAAAGGTATTGAAAAATCAACTTATAAAGAAATAATAATTTCTTTATCTGCACACTGCTTTCCTACTGATAACTATTACTTATTTAATATGTCTAAGAATTTCGATCATGAGAAAAAAGGTTTAGTTTTTAGTAGACAGATTGGTGAATCTAAATCTCCTCTATCGGAAGTTAATCATTTGAATAACTGGTTTCCTATAAATAATTTTTCTCCAGGTATATTTTGTAATAATGGATCAAGTGCATTTAGATATTCTGATTGGGAAAAAATTAAGTTTGATGAAAAAGTTTCAGGATGTGAAGATATTTTGTTTGCTCTTGAATTAAAAAATAAAGGTAAGGATACAATATATGAACCCAAAGCAATCGTAAGTCATTATCATGATGAAAATTTTAAAACAGTTTTTAATAGATACAGAAGAGAATCTAAATTGATCAAATCTTTATTTAATTATAAAATAAAGTTAAGAACCTTATTTCTATCAATTTTCAGAGAAGTATATTCTGATTTAAAATATAGAAAAAATTTTCACTTTCCTCGTTCAAGTTTATTTCAAATTTTACTTTATCGTACTGCAAAAAATTTTGGACAATATGTTGCCAAAGTTGATTATAGAAATTTTAATTTACAAATAGATCAAGACGTTAAAACAAAACTTACAAATCATTATTATTATAAGTAAACACATGTTTACAGCATTTATACCTATCAAACTTACTTCTGAAAGAGTTGTAAATAAAAACTTTAGAATTGTTAAAGACAAACCACTTTATCATTACATTTTAAATACTCTTAAAAATGTTGATTTAATAGATGAAATTGTTATAGACTATGACAAAATTGAAGTACGAGAGCAAATAGAAAAAGACTTTGATGGGATAAAGTTTTTTAAGAGACCAAAATCGCTTGCCAACCCTCTTGAGTCTGTAAATAATTTAATATTGTCAAATTTAAAAAATTTTAATAATAACAATATCTTACAAACTCATGTTACTAATCCTTTATTAAATAGTGAGACCGTATCAAGAGCATTAACAAATTATAAAGAAGAAGGTAAGCCATTATTTTCTGTTACAACCCATAGAGCAAGATTTTATAACCATAACCTAGAACCAATAAATCATAGTCCAAACGAATTATTACCAACTCAAGAGCTAAATCCTATTTTTGAAGAAAATTCAAATTTCTATATTTTCTCTAAAAACCAATTCATGCAAAATAAAAGAAGGATAAATGTAAATTCAAATATTTTTGAGATTTCAAAATTAGAGTCTTTAGATATTGACAGCGAGGAAGACTTAGATCTTTTTCGAAAAATTATTATGTAAAAGTATCTTAAAAACTTTTATAAAATTATATTTGTGCAAAAAAAAATACAAAATATAAATTACTTAAAATCCTATGAAATGTTTATCCAATAAAAGTTGTAAAAAGTGATTAAATTTAAAACAAATAGATTTGTTATATTACTCACTTTATCAACAATTTCTACATATTTAATTAGTTCTATAAACGAATCTTATTTTTCCCATAAATTTTTTCACGATGATTCATATTATTATTTTGAGATATCAAAAAATTTTATTGATACAAATAAATTTACATTTGATTCAGTATCTTCGACTAATGGATTTCACTTTTTATGGCTATTTTGTTTAATTAGTGTTTCTTTTTTATTTAAACTCTTTTTAGGGATATTAATAAACCAATTATGGGTTGCTATTTTTTTAAGTATTACATTTTTTTTATTATCATTTGAAATTATTTCAAGAACTTATTCACAAAAAAATATTGACAAAATTATTATTTTCATTGTATTTGTTTTATTCATACCCTTTTTTTTCAATGGTATGGAAACTGCATTAACAATTTATTTATTTATTTTATATATTGACAGAGTATTTATTAGTAATAAGAAAAACAATTTGTTGCTTGTCGTATTACTTATGTTCTCTAGATATGATTCGATATTTTTACTATTCTTTATTAGTTTATATAAATCTATAAAAAATAAAAAATTAGATTTTGCAAAACACTTTTTTTTAGCTTTTTTAATTTTCTTAATTCTATTATTGTCATTCAATTTTTACTTAGGGTTTAACAATAGCGAATTCAGCGTTAGTAGCTCTACAAAACAATTCTGGAATCAAATTGAGTACCAAGAGCACATAAGTAAATGTGAAGAAATTAATTTAAATTGCAAAGCATACTTTGTGTTTTATCAATTTAAATTAATCCCAGACTATATGTCAAATGTAAACAAGTTACTATTTTCTATATTTGATAATTTTGTTGCATATAATTCTTTTGGTAAAATTTCTAACTTTTCAATTTTTTCAATTTTAATTGTTTTATATTTTTTCCTTTCTTTTAACTTTATAAAAAAACCAATAATTAAAACAATTGATTTGAATTTTTTAATTATTGTTGCAACTTTTCACTTAACATCTATAAGTTTGATCTCTTATATAAATATTAGTCACGACTGGTACAACTACTTTTTTATAGCTATTTATATATATCTAATAAATGAAGTCTTAATAAGAAAAAATACATTGATTAAATTTTCACTTTCTTTTTTAATTGTAGGTAATTTACTAATTTTTTTATTCTCACCAGTTTCTTATTGGTCAAAATCATATGAAAATACTGTGGATACTTTAAATTTATATGAAAATAAGATTATTGGTACTTGGGCTGCTGGCCATATTGGTTTCTACTCTGAAAACCCTGTAATTAATTTGGAGGGACTTGTTGGAAATTCGAGAATATTAGAAGCAAATATGACAAAATCTTTGGACAAATATATCTTAAATAATATTGATATAATTGTTACAAATTTTGACTTAAATAACAGTTACAATACCAACTGGTTCCTAAATTTGAGGACAGACCCGCTTAATAAAATTAGTAACAATCTAAAGCTTGTAAGAGTAGTTACTACTGATCAAAATAAATACAATATGTATATTTATGAGGTATTAAAGTAAAACTTCTAATTTTGCTTTATTAATTTTTAAGTTTGAATGCGAATCTAAATTGTAAAAATTAACGGAACTTCTGTGTTTTTTAACTAAATCGTTTAGGTAATCTCGATGTATGTTACCTTTTGGAAGTGAGTAAATATCTCCAACTTGTTGGTAATTATCAATAAAATAATTTGGATTACTAATAACGGTCCTTGTAATAATCCTTATGTCTTTTTTTAAACCCTTATCCAGTGGTAGTTTATGGTAGCCCTTTAAATAATACCGAAATGAATTTCTAATTGGTTTTGACTCAGGAATTTTTTCTACATACCTTCCACCCATACCAACTAAGTAAATATTTTTATAACCTAGTTCGATTGATTTATTTATAGCAAAAGTTCCTGTTGGCATATGGTCAATATAGGTATGATTTAGATTCTTTATGTTATAGCTAAAGAATAATTTTTGTTCATCAAAACTAATTCCCTTAAATGTTTTATAAATTTCACTTTTCAAATTAAGTATTACCTTAGAATCACAAAGAGCATAGTAGGTTGGCCACCAATTTATTTCTTTATAGTGCCGATATTGTAATGACAAACCAAAAGTATCAATTTGACTATTTATTTTGTTAAAATTTCCGAGTAATTGCTTTGTAGAAGGTCCGCTTCCAATAATTAATATACTTTTTTCCATTATAAATTAAAAGTATACATTTTTTATATTATCTTCAACTATTTTTAAAAGTTTGTATTCGTTTGGGATTGAACTAAATGCTAATATATTTCCCCAAGAATCATTATCCAAATTTTGTCCTTTATAATTATAAAATTTCTTAAAGTCATGAAATGTGCCAAACTTCTTAATAGGATACCATTCAAAAATATAAATTATATAATCCAATTCTATAAGCTTATTTAAAATCTGGTTGGTCGAAAGATTCAATTTTTTGATTTTATTGAATTCGAATTCTAATAATACAATCTTGGGTTTAATTTTTTTAAAGGATGGATCATTCAACACAAAGTACTCATAACCTTCAATATCTATTTTTAAAAAGTCAATATTGAAAATTTGTTCTGAGTTTAAAAATTTTGAAAATGTAATCGTTGAGACATCTTTAAAATATTCATGTGAGTTATGAAAATCCAATAGCGAAGTTATTCCAAGTGATTCATTACTTTTATATAGTTTTTGTCTTGAATTTTTAAATGATATGGCTTTATTTATGATTTTTACATTTTTATTTTTCATATATTTAACTTTTAAAAATTCGACTAAATCGGGGTTGCACTCAACGGCAAAGCATTCCCATCCTTTAGCAAAGAATAAATCAGTGCATCCACCTTTCATTGCACCAATGTCCACGACCGTCCCGATTTCACTCCCAAAATAATCTGAAACAACTTTGCATTCATCAATTATTAAATGTTTTTCAAATATAAATATTTTTTTAAATAAAAATACTAATTTTTTTAATATCTTTTTAATCAATTTATAACCGTTTAAATTCATTAAACTTTATTAGATTAAGTAAGTTAAAACTCATATTATATATTTTACGATTTTTATAATTCAACTATAGAAATCTTTTACTAAATTAGTGGTTTTTTTTAATATCTAAACCCCTTGAAATATCTACAACTCCTGTACCACTCCAGTGTCCAAAAGATGACAAATCTATTTTTGGTGATTTTATTTTCCTCCAAAAATTAAACATTTCAGGAAATTTAATATCATCAACAATTAAATATCTATTTTTTATTGGAAAATCTAATTGAAAAAAGAGATCAAGCAAACTTTCTTCAAATATTACATTTTTTGGCCCATCTAAAAAAATTAAATCTGAATTTCTAAAAATACTTTTATGTTTATCAAAATTATCAGATTTTGATAAATCATCTTTACTTTGGCTAATTCTGTTTGATTTAAAATCATATATGTTTAAGTAGCTATCAAACTCTTTCCAATCAACTAAGTCAAATGTGAATACTTTTGCATTACTATAATCTAACATGACTCTCGAAGACATTCCTGTAAAAGTTCCTAAATCAATTGCAACATTTGGTTTTTCTAACAAGCATAGTGCTGCAAGCAACCTGTAGTGTTCCCCGGGAAATTGATTATAAAATTTATAACCTGGTTTATTTATGTCATTTGAAAGTTTAATTTCATATGCTTTGGATAACCAAGAAAGTGATTTTTCAAAAAGATTGTGGTTAAAATATGCTTCGTCGTCATCTATGCTTGCGATGTATGAAATTCTTGCATCTCGAGCTTGGGTTATTATCCTAGTTTCAAAATTTGCATATTTGTATCCATTAAATATTTTGAAAAATAAATATTCGAGTTTATCAGAAAACCCAATGATAAAACTAGGTAAATATTTCTTATACCAATATTTCAGTTTATCTTTCATTTGTGGTCGGAGGCAGAATCGAACTGCCGACCCCTTATTTTTCAGATATGGGCTAACCTTTTGACCTAAGAGAATTATAACTAATTTAAGTTGATGTTACGATCGTTACTAACATTCTCTAGGTCGCAGTGAGCAGTAAATAAAACACAATTAAATAGTTGGCGAGTCATATACAAAATTAAGGTTTTAGGATTATCTAGATAATTAAATAAAATTTTCATAGAAAATTTAATTCACGATAAGAAAGCTAAATGTTTCTAATTTTGTTTTTTATATTTTTTTAACTACTAAATTGTATCCAAAACATAAAAGTTCTTCTGAGTTTGTATCTTTCTTACTTTGTCGTTTTAAAAAGTTTAATAAGTAAAGCCGAAGCAAATAAAAAAACGGGCTTAGGAATTTTGTATTACTATATTCTTTTGAGACTTGACTTAACCTTCTAGTTTCTTGTGCAAAGTACTCATAATAGTTTCCATTACTTTCAATTTCTATTATTTCAAATCCATACTCTGGTAAATGTTTTTCGTAATAATATTTACTAAATCCAGTTGAATAATGATAAGGAGCATAATGGGTTAAAGAATTAAACGGGGCTGTTAAAATCAAAATGCCGTTCTCTTTTAAAAGTCTCTGGAACTCTTTAAATACTAATAAAGGATTTTCTACGTGTTCTATAACTTCAACACATAGTATTGCATCTAAAGATTCATCATCTAATGGAATGTTTATTATATCTGAGACTATATCAAGTTTTGAGTAATTAACTTCGCCAGTGTGCAGCCCCCCTGTTTTCTCTACTCCAACATATTGTGCTATATCCTGACTTATATAATTTAAATGTTGACAAAAAATTTTTTTATTACCATTACCAGCCCCAGCATCTAATATTGTCAAGCCACTTGGAATCTCGCTTATTACTTTTTTCAACCATAAGTTTCTGTTATTTGCATTTTGAGTTCCATATGGCTTATTAAAAAAAATAACCTTGAGTTTTCGTTTAATTTTTTTTAACATTTATTGGTGGCCAGAGGCAGAATCGAACTGCCGACCCCTTGTTTTTCAGATAGAGGCAAACCATTTGACCTAAGAGAATTATAACTAATTCATCAATACTTTACAGCACTATAAACAAGCTATTT
>Ga0255761_10000943_pt1 | contig 26853 bp, 33 predicted proteins | sample 071ome_29_FD_179961 | JGI IMG/M metagenome (GOLD analysis project Ga0255761, IMG submission 179961) | Coastal salt marsh microbial communities from the Groves Creek Marsh, Skidaway Island, Georgia - 071407BT metaG (version 2) | ecosystem: Environmental > Aquatic > Marine > Intertidal zone >... | reverse complement strand
TTTGACCATTTCTTCTTTTATCATCTTGCGATATTCTCCCATTAATTGCCAACCATTTAAATCACCAGTTGATTGTATATCAAATCCATACCCTGTTTTTTCTGTTCTATTGGGATTGTAAGAAACTTGGGTGACTGGACCAAATACTATTTTGTAATATTTTTGCTCATAGTAGTCGCCTCTTTTGTCACCCGATATCCAAAATGCGTTGTCGTTTCCTTTTACTGGTGTCATTTTAGCACCAGTACATCTTTTAATAAAATTTTTAAGACTTTCTGTAGGTTGATAGTCGCTTGAAAGTACAGTTGTATTTCTATCTTTAATCATTACACTGCCTCCTTAATTCTGTTCACTGCAATATCCATATCCTGAATAATTTCTGTAATATCAGTAAATCCATATTGCTCAACAATAAAGTATCTTGTCTCAGGAATAATATCATCTATATCCATCACCTCATAACCAACTTGTGGTTGTTCAGCAATGATATCACCCACTGATAACGAATGCATATCTCTGTAAGTTACTTTTTCACCATTTTCTCTGGTAATTGTTTTTGTAACATAGTTAGAAACATGTTTGTCAAACACTATGTCTTCACCTGTTTCTTCATCTAAATAACATTGATTTAGTATTGAAAATACTTCGTTTTTGCTGGTAACTGTATAATCTTTGTCACCATCTGTGAGACCACAGAATCTACCGTCTACTTCACATACTTTAGTATAGTGTGAAAAGTATTCTGGTTTGAAATCTATTTTATCACTATCGCCTCTGGCATGCATTGTTTCCATTTTTGCATGATATAATGGATATTTTTCAGCGGCACCTGTGTGTCCTCTGTCGTTTGAATTAACGAAATCGTGTATCTCGTCTGTTACTTTGATTTGATAAATGTTGTATTGCATAAAAACTCCTACCTTTTTAAACTATACATATAGTATAGCAGGTTTTGTTATTATGTCAACCGATTTATAGAGATATTTTTGTGTCGTCTGATAGTTTGGGTTTACCGTTTTGATCAACTGCGGCAAGTTGTCCAGCACCTTTCACACCCTCTGCCCATTTCATTTTTTCAAATGGATCTTGCTCACCTGCTTTAACTTTTTCCCACCACTCTGATTTTTGTCCTATCTTTTCCAAAAACCATGCAATTTTGTGTGCTGAATTTACACGAGCATTTTGTTGATCTGGATGACCAAAATCTTTGGGATCTTCAGGATTTCCCTCCATATACTTTCTGTTCTGGAATGTTTCGTCATCATTGTTGCCTGTGATGTCTGCTCTGTCATGTATAAATTCAAAATCCACTCTTTCAAAAATATCAAGCATGTATGCTATATGACTTAGCCATGCATCGTTCTGTGCATTTTGACTAAGATGTCCCATAAGTATAAACCAATCTCTAGGAACAATTGGTAATATGGCATACGGATGGCCATTGTGGTTATCTTTAGGTCCCAGTAACTTGAACTGTCCTTTATAACTTGCTATGACATCGTCCCAACCTTCAGAAACCATCAAGCAATCGTCGTTCCAAAAGAATAACCATTCGCCTGTAGCATTTGCGGCCAGGGTGTTAACGTATACATGTAAGTTTTCATATCCCAATGGTTGAAATACATTTGCTCTGGCTTCCATACCGTTTTCTGTAAAAAGAGATTTAAGATCGTTTTTGATATACTCTGTTACCTGTGTGTCATCTTCATCAATACCAAACAATATTTCAACTCTACTGGGTTTTGATGCTTTTTCTATCAGTGTTTCAAGACTTTTTCTTAAAACTGTGGTTCTACCTCTTGTTGGTAATAGTACGGAAATTCTTACGTCTTCTGTCATTGGTCTGTATCTGGTATCCTGTTATGTTTATTTTCGCCTGTAAATAACTTTCTAATATTACCTCTAAAGGTATAATGACCAACATGATTAAGTGCTGTTCTAGGATCTAACCAAACATCACCGCCCATGTTTTGCCATGTTCTACAGAACATGTAATCCTCACTTAGATATCTTCTACTTTCAGGATCAATCATTGTGTCAAACAATGCATACATGAATGGCTCAAACTTTTGATCTACATTTATATCATTTACATACTTATATTCAGGATGTGCATCAAACATTTGCTGAATTACTTCTTTTTTAATACACATAAAGCCTGTACCAGCATCTTTTAATTTTACTAAATTATCCTGTATAAAAACTTGTGGTGTTCTGTTACCTTTATCATCAGTAAGGAAATCAAAGTTAACAACATAGTTAGAACTGTGTCCTTCTATTGTATTAGCATCTTCATTTAAATCTGTATTTCTTGCGGCTTGTATTATACTTCCCCAGTTAATGGCTTTCTTTGGATATGCACCACATACTATTGGTTTATCATATGCAACCATTCTCAAAATATCTTCTGGATTAAACTCAATATCAGCATCTATGAAAAATAAATGTGTTGCTTTTGTGTTTTCCATAAAGAAACTAGTTAATGTATTACGTCCTCTGGTAACTAAACTTTCGTTTGCTAAAGTGCTTATTGTATATTGTATATCATATTTGTTACACAATATTGCTAACCTCATCATACTTCTAAAGTATGGCTCTCCTATTTGCCCACCGTAGCAGGGTGTAGCAATAAAGATATGTTTTTGTCTAAGTAATCCTAAAGGAATCTCAATCTTCTGATCAAGAAGTTTAAACATTACATCATCATTTTGAGGATTCGCTGTCTCCTGGACAGGTTGTTGTTTTGCTGTTTGAGACTTTTGTGTGGTTTGTTTTTTCTTTTTAGCCATCTATTTTTCCTTTACCATATTTAACATTTAAAATTTTTATAATTTTATAAACTGGCGGAGAGAGAGGGATTCGAACCCTCGATACAGTTACCCGTATAACACCTTAGCAGGGTGCCGCTTTCGACCACTCAGCCACCTCTCCGTAATGGAGCGGATGCCGAGAATCGAACTCGGATCTAAACCTTGGCAAGGTCTCATAATGGCCGTTATACTACATCCGCCTAATGGTGGAGCAGACAGGGGTCGAACCTGCGACCTCCTCCGTGCAAGGGAGGCGCTCTCCCAACTGAGCTACTGCCCCACTGGAGCCACCTGTCAGATTCGAACTGACGACCTGATGATTACAAATCAACTGCTCTGGCCAACTGAGCTAAGGTGGCACAACATTATTTACTAGTGGATAGTATATTATAGAATTAATTCTGAGTCAAGAATTATCTTTCGGAAAATGGTTTTTTGGATACGAACTCATTTAGTTTTTCTGCCTCTTTGAGAACGTCTTCCGTGGTAGGCATATCCTCAGGATTCTTTGCTCGAGCCTGAAGAATGTCTTTTGCTTCTCTAACTAGATCCAAACGTATTTCGTATGGTGTTTTGTTTGACATGTTTTTAAATCCTGTTCCTATGTTATATAGTTACATGTATTTATCTTATGCTAGTGGATTATTAAAAACTATATTAAATTACAGGCTGACTTCACTAGCTCAACTAATTCTTTTGCTTGTATTTTTAATTTTTCATTTTTAAGTTTGGCATCCAGTTTATCTAAGTCTAATAAGTCTTCCACAAGTTCATCAAATTCTTCTTGTTTGATCTGTTCACTGAGGAGTAATTTTTGATATTCAATAATCTGTGCTTGAAGTTCTTCTTTCATTATTTCATTCTCCCACCAAATACTGCTAGAGCAGATTCAGTTGCTTTAGTTATACTGCCTCTTTTTATTTTGCAATAAGCAGGACTAGGCTCTGGCTTTTCACTTAGTTCTTTTGTTAAGCCTTTTATGTCTTTGTATATGTCATTAACATTTTCATTTAATGTGTGTTCACTATACTTTACTAATACAGATGCTATAAAATCCATACGTCTCAATTCTGCACCTCTGCAATAGTCTTCTATTACAGGCTCACTGGCAAGTACATTAAGTTCTACTAGGTATCCATATTCTACATTATCAAAGTTGTCTGGCATTATATTACAACCAGTTATTCCTAACAATAATAAAAGTGATAAAAATGTGTTTTTCATTGTGTCTCCTATTTGGGTAATTGATTACCGTTTTCGTCCATGTTGGCAATGTATGTGTGATATTTACCCATGCTGTGATCTATAAAGCCATCAAAAAATTGTCCTTTTTTAGCAGAGTACCATAAGCCTTTGAGTTTATCAACTGCTCTTTGACCCCAGGTTGCAATCTTGATGTGTCCTTCCATATTTATATATCGCAAAACTCCACTATGTTTAAAAAGAGTATTAAAGAATGTGGGAGGTACAGTTGTCACTGCATCATTATTATTTCTGTATCTGTAATATGGAAAGTCTACTAATTTTAAGAAGTCTCTGGTTCCCACTCTGGGTTGACCAAACGTATGACAGCCACCTGTAGGTTGCAATTCCACTGCCACTAACAGAGCCATTGCGCCACCCAAACTGTGTCCACATACCCAAAGTGTTTTTGTGCCTTTGGCATCGTGTTTTTTAATAGCATTTTTAATGCCATCAATTACTTTGTTGTATTCACCATAAAAACCTCTGTGTACCCAACCTGCTTTGTGATGTCTCACTGGAAAAAAGTTTGCATCAGCAATAATGTCGTTGAGTTGTGTGGGTTCTGTGCCTCTACATGCAACTAACACATCATCTTTATCGCTCATCACATAAGCCTGAGCACCATCTACATCTATGTATGTTGGTGGATGTGGTTTGTTTAAGAATTTTTTAAGTGGATCAAGACTTTGTATACCATCTCTGGCTTCAAATAGTTTGTCTGGTTCCTGATAACATTGGTGAGCAAACATGCTCAATAGTATTCCGCGATCGCGGTAATTCATATCTTTTACTGCCATAGTGTGTCTCCTACCTATAGCAGTATTTATCTGTTTATACTATGTATTGTTCTCTTGACTTCTTTGCAGTATGTGTTGTACCACTTTTTGTTTTATATGGCTGTGTGATACCTTTTGTACCTGCTGTGTCGTTGATCATATTAAATGCAAAACTGAATATAGCCATTATAGCAGGAATCAATATTGCAAATAAAATTACTCCGTCCATTATGTTTCCTTATGCTTTTGTTTTCTGGGAATCACTTTGGTTTTGTCTTTTTGAACCTTATGTCCGTAAGGACTGTCGTGAGTGAACAGTTCACGATGTGATCTTGTTTTAATTTTTTTAATTTCCTTTTTCATTATTATACCAAAGTCTATGTTCTTTAGGAAAAGTTAATTCACATAAAAAAATATATACCGCACTTAAAACAACAAACAACAAGAAAAATCCTACGTGTATCATTTTAAATATTTACTCGCATGTTCAATTGCTTCTTCTGTGCTATACGGACTTTCATGTGCCATAGGTTCTTTTGTTTCTGCAATGTTAGGCCACACTTGCGACATTTGTTCGTTAATCTCTATGAAAGGAATTTGATCTGTTGGTAGTTCATCGTCTGGAAAAATTGCTTGTACTGGACACTCTGGTTCACATAATGCACAATCAATACATTCATCTGGGTTAATGACCAACATATCAGGGCCTTCATAGAAACAATCCACAGGACAAACTTCTACGCATTTTGTGTCTTTACAGCCTACACAGGCACTTGATACTATATAACTCATACCAGTATTTATTATATGTTAAGAAAGAAGTTTTGTCAATGCGATTAAAGTAGCAATTATTCCCAAAAATGTGAAACCTAATGCAATACTAAATGTTAAAATTCTTAAAGGTGTGATTTTAAAGGACTCGGCTTTGCCAACTCCTATAAGTGATTTAAGTATAGGTTTAATCAAAATACTAAACTGTTAAGCCAAAACACAGCCAACATCATACCAAATACAACTATTTGTATAACTGCTGGAACAACCACAAATAATTTCATGACATCAAAGTCACCAGTCATAAAGAAGTCACCGCCATTTTGCCATTCACGTACTTCTTCTGGAGTTGCTTCTGTATAGTTTTTAGTTTCTTTCATTTTGTTCTCTTAATTTTGCATTTTGCATAGCAATTTTAAGATCATGCATAGGTGCATGGTTTAAGAATATTGCTGATACTAATAATCCTAATGTTGATATAAGTATTACTTCCATTTTATCTCGTTGGGTGCCAAGGTTGTATCCAGTATTTAAAAAATATTTCTAATGCTCTTTTCATCCTACCTGTAAAACCTCAATTTCATCATCGTCCCATTTAGTATGATATGTAATTTCGTCTAGTATCATTGTGACCTGTGCTCTTACTTTAATGTCTGTGCCTGTTTTAATTATAAATGGAGTGTTCCAGGTGTTTTCAGATACAAACTCTCTCACAATTTCTGATACTCTAGGTTCATGCTGAGCATTACTTAAATCTAATGTTGCTTTTTCTAACCACGCCATTATACTGTTGCCATCGTTCCTAAAGTACAAGCCACAAATATAACAACCAAGGTACTAACCTCAGCAGTATCTCTAATATCATCTAGGGTAATATGTTTTATTTGTTTTCTAACGTACTCTGTCATTTTCTCTCTAATGTTTCCTCACATCAGATTCTTACAACAAACAGTCGTTAAATCAATTAAAATGTAAGGAGGTTGATATAAACTTTTTTTATATTAGTTTATAAGCGGTATTTATATACATTTATTTAAAAGTGCTAGAAAACAGGTCGTTTTGACTAAAAATCAAAAAGATAGTCTTTTAATGGAGTGGGTTTTATGTCTTCAAATAAGTCGTTGTAATCATTTAAAATGGATTGAGGCGAAGTTTCGTTATTTGTTTTTATAGAAAATAGAACCTTTCTTTTTTCATGATCATAATTAGATATGGATTTTTGCATTTTAATTTTTTGAAGAGGCTTTCTATAAAGTTCATCAAATTTGTCGTATTGGCCTGTTATACTTGCATAATGTTTTTTTAAATTTTCAAATCCTGTAGCACACATTAATCTATTTTCTAAAGGCGTTTCTAAAATAGTATTATAATATATTTCTTTATATCTATAATTTTCATATATTATATTATCATTGTGCGGTTGATAAACTTTATGTTTCTTTAAAATTTCTAAATTTAATAGAATAGATTGATAAAAAATATCTGGGCTCTCATGGAAAATTGTCTTTAAAAGTTTAATATTATTTTGATTTGCAAAAATATAATATGGAGAAACATAATGATTTAAATAACCAGCCAAATTTTCTAATATTGCAGTATTTTGATTATTACTGAAAGTAATATAAGGAACGTCTCCACCCATTATAATTTTTTCTGAGTTCAATTGTTGTAAAAAATAGATATGATAAAGTATTTGTGGACTTGCACTTCTGTATTTTACAGTCATTGACGATAAAGAATCTTTTTCAAAAAAACTTTTAGCATCTAAATTTATTTTTTTAAAATTTAATCCTTTATTTTTACAAAATTGTTCAGTAAATAAAACATCATTTGAATTTATTACATTAAGACCCCACTGTGATTGATATAATACTACATTAAAATTGTATCCTGCTTCTAACATTAATAATGCTAAAAATTGACTATCATATCCTCCGCTTAAACATAGTTCAGCATCTTTAAATTCTTCCAATTTTTTAATTAAAGAGTTTTTTAAAAAATCTAATGAGAATTCTGTCTGAGATGGCTTGAAATTAAGGGCAAATTTATCAGTGCCCTTAGGGTAGTCTTGAACATCATATGTGATGTCTAGTAGGGTTGGATTTCCAATTCTTAATTTCAACATAACAATAATATTATTTACTAAATATGATAAATATAAATATAATTATTGGTTACCAATTGGAGAATTGAATGGCAAATTACATAGTGGTCATGGACCAAAATACACATGCTGATAATAGCTCAGCTCAAACGTCTATTGAAAATGCCGGTGGCAGTGTACTCACAGCATTTGAACTTAATTTAACATTTGAGATTTCTGCTACAGCAGAGCAGGTTTCAAATATTAGCGGATTAAAATATTCAAGTCCCAGTGAAGAATCATCTGGTCTTTCACTTCAAGTTTTAAATACAAAACACTTTAACTATGTAGATAATAGAACACTATCATTACAAGATGCTATAACACTAGGCGGAAATTCTAGTTTCAGTGCATATGAAGACTTTGAACCCAAGTATTCAGGTTCAGGAAAAACTTGTTACTTAGTGGATTCAGGAATAGATTCAAATCATGTAGAATTTGCAAATGCAACTATAAATAATTTGTTCTCTACAGTACCTGGAGATTTTGATGACTATTCAGGACATGGAACATCAATTGGTAGTCTTATTGTAGGTGAAAATTTAGGTTTAGCAAAAGACGGAATATTACAAAATGTTAAATTGTTTGACGATTTATCAGGTAATGTGTCTGTTGGTAATGTAATAAATGCATTAAATTCAGTATTGGTTCACCATAATGCAAATAATCCAAATGATGTTAAAGTTTTATGTGCTCCATGGGTAACAACACAAAATGATATAATAGATGATAAAATTAGAGAAATTAATAATTCAAATATTGTTGTGGTTGCATCAGCAGGAAACCAAGGAAACGATGTAAACAATTATTCTCCAGCAGGTGTAGAAGAAATTATCACAACTGGTGCCCATGATGTTCATTGGGAAATTACAGAATTTACAAATACACCATGGTATGGTGAAGTTGCTAGTACTAATGTTAATAACTATGGTGCCGCAGTTGATATTTTCACACTGGGTGTAAATGTTTGTTCTGCAGAGTCAGGTGTTCCTACTGGTTACAGAGATATTACAGGAACTAGTGCTACAGCAGGTATTATTGCGGGTGGTGTTTTAGGTTATATAGAAAAACATCCAAGTGAAAGTTCAAATAGAATTAAAGATATATTAATTTCTGAAGGTTCTATTAGAGGTAAAAAGAAATTAAGTCTTTCAACAGAGGCAGAATCGGCTGGATTAAATTTTGATAGTATGAATAAATCAATTCTTCAAGTAGATAGCGGTGGTACAGATACTACTGGCGAACTATTTGGATTCCCTTCAGGTGTAGTATTAAAAGTACAAAGAGGCCAAACTGCAAATGTTGATCTTCAACTAAATGGAAGTGCTAGTAATGTTGCAGTATTATCATTTAGTCCTTTAAGTCCCTGGATGTCATTTAATACAGGCACAGGCATATTAAGTGCTGACGCTTCAAGTCTTGATGCTAATATGGCTCCTGGATATTACATGTTTGGTGTTAGAGGTAAACTAAATGGAATTACTCTAGTAGAAGAATTTTCAGTTGGTGTATATGAGACAAATGAAAGTGAATTAGAAAGCAGTTCAGCATATTATTATGATGATGATAACTCAGAATATGATTTAGCACAGACTGTAAATTATCAATTAGCACCGCCAATTATTACACCGGATTATGCTCCGCTTTTACCAGGTCCTAAGTAAATGTGCTTTTTTTAGATGTAACATCTAAATCAGAAGTTTATAATCCTTTATCTCCACAAGGACAATGGCTTTATCATAGATTTGGCAAAAGAAATTTTCCTAAAGGTGAAATAGACTTTATAGAGCTATTGAACTATTTAAAAAACAACCACACAGATAGCATTTTGTGTTATTCATATTTTGGAGACCCTCTTTTTTACTCCAATATTATACCATTAGCAAAGTATTGTTCAGAAAATCAAATCAACTTAATGATTTTTACTTATGGCAATTTTCAATCTAAAACAGAAATAAAAAAACTTTTAAGTTTTAATGTTAAAATCTTTGTGTTTTTAAGTGGTTATGAAAAAAATAATTCCTTACTATACCATAATGCATCTTGGAAGAACTTTTTATTTATAAAAGACAATATTGCGCCTGAGAATTTATTTTTAGAGTATTCATTATATAAACATAATCTAATAGACCTACAAGAAATTATAAAAATAGTTGATGGTAAAACAAATTTAAAAGTAAATCATGGAAATTTATTAGGAAGTGATTTTGCAAGTATTATATCTGAAACCTCTGAATGGTTATATGATTTTGAACAATCCAATATAAATTTAGATAATTATAATTTAACAGAATTTAATGAAATAAACAACATCAAAGATCAGATTAATAATTTAATGGAATCTGATAACGAAGCAAATAAACTTATAAAATCATCCAGAGGGTTTTTATATTTAAGGACCTGTTTAAATGAAAGAAATTTCGATAATATATTCAACACAAAATTAGAAAATTTAGATCTAAATAACTTTTTTGAGGATGAAGAAGATATCTATATAAATTATTTAGGATATGTTTTTAAAAATAAAGACTTATTTGAAACATTTAATAATTCTTTATGTGATGATTGGAGTTATTATATTAAAAATGATATGGCATCAGTTGATTTAAAACAATTAGCAAAAAATATTATTTTATTTAACAAAACAAAAAATAATAAAACATTGAAAAATCATGTATCTAAAGTAGAGCAAGAGGCTAATCGATGGATATATGAATATAAAAATCTTTTAATGTTATCCTTCTTATCAAATAGTGATTTAGATAATTTTAAACTATCTAAACAGTTTTAGTAATAGAAATATCTGATATATTGTTACAAAAATCAAAAGGACAAGTAGTAATAGATTTAGGTATACTCCACTCTGTATTACTAATATTACCAAAATTTACAGCACCGCACCAACTACTATACATTTCTCCACTAGCATCAATATTAAGGCTTTCAAAACCTAAATGACACTTCATACCTTTAAATGAATTTAGTTTTTGATCTATAATCTGATGATGTTGTACAAACTGTTTGGTTCCATCATCATATAAAAACTCAGTCATCCATGCAGTGTGATCTGGTTCCTCATGCTCTATATCATCATTATTATGTTCTACAGGCTCTACAGGAAAGGGTTTTACACCAGGTTTTTGCAGTATTTCTAACTCCCTGTCTGTGTAGTTCCAGTATGTTTCCTGCTTACTGTGACGCCCTAAGAGCTTCTTATACATAGTCTTAACACATATACTAACATTATAATAGTCATTATGTTCACAATCTTTAAATAAATCCCTGCATTCTTCAGCAAAATCCCCTAATTCTTCTATTCTGCCGCCTATACCTGCTATGTTTATATCAACTTTAATATCTTCTTTAATTTCGTTAATTACTGCTAAAAAGTGTTCTTTATCCTGTGTTAAAGGGTGATATGTTAAAACTACACTATCCATGTATTGTTTAGCCTTAGACCACCAATTAAGGGTTCTACTGGCGTTTGTGTACACCACACTACTAGAATTATATTCACTTATCTTTTTAACTATTTCTTCAAATCCAGGTATAACAGTGACTTCACCACCTATTAATTCAAAGTCTGTTCTTTTGCCTATACTGTTATAATATGTACACAATCTATCTATTGTGTCTAAATATGTATTCAATTTTAGCCAGGGTTTGGTACCATCGTGTAATATATCAGGGCAATATTCACATTCATAATTACAACTATTTCCCATATTCCATTGTATTCTGATAAAGTCCATTACTCCACGAGCATGTGGTCCACGAACTGATATTAGATTTGGCATTATATGCCTACTTGAACTGTAACGGCACCTGGTGCTATAGGATGACCACAACTAGCAATACTTAATGTTGCAACAGTGACAGGTCTACCCATTGCTATTACTGTGGCACTTCCTGAAACTATTGTTGCTCCACCTGTGTGAGGGGGTTCGCCATGAGTAAAAACTGTGTCTCCAGGAAAAGAACCTTGAGCACAACTAACTATGGCTCCTTCTGCTAATACTGTAGGTGCGCCTGGGCCGACGATGATACCACCACCTGCATTATCAAATCCAACTTTTCCTATTCCTGGCATAATACTATTTATGCCTTTTTTTATTAGTTTTTGGAATCTTCCAGCAATTTAAGATAATCAGTTGCAGATTTTTCTAATGTTTCTACAATTGATAAGATATGATTTAAACTTATAGTAATTTCTGTGTTAGGGCCAGTATACTGATAAGGTACAGCCGCAATCTGGTTATCCATAATTACTACTGTTCTGGGTTCTTCTAAAATAATAACTTTATCTTCTTTGACATAACTCATTAACTTAGCCATTATCTCAACACCAGTTAAAAGTTTAATTGTTACTGTTTTTCCTATTAATTTGTCTATGTTATACATTATAAACTTAATCCTTTAAATGTATTATTGTCTACATCTTGTTTTGTGCCACCTATTACATAACTGCTTATTTCAGTTTCTTGTGGTGCTACCTGTACACTACTACCTGTTATCCAAGCCTGTGTCCAAGGTAATGGGTTGGTACCCATATTATATACCTTTTCTACTCCAACGGCATGCATTCTTTTGGCCGCAATAAACTCAACATATTGTTTTAATAGTTCAGCATTGAGACCAATAATACTACCATCCTTAAACAAATAATCAGCCCATTTCTTTTCTTGCTCCACAGCATCTATAAACATTTGCTTACATTCTTCTGCTGTTTCTTTTTGTATTTTAGCAAAGTCTTTATCTTCACGTGGAAGTAATTTCAGCATCTGCTGAGTACTTGCAAGGTGAACATTTTCATCACGTGCAATAAGTTTAATAATTTTAGCATTGCCTTCCATTCTTTTTAATTCAGCAAATGCCCAACTACATGCAAAGGACACATAAAAACGAACACCTTCTAGTATGTTTACACTCATTAAACATAACCATAATAATTTTTTATGCTCATATAAATCGTACTTTTTACTGCCTTTTTCTCTGAGTAAATTGTATTCAATTAGTTTGTCGTAGTTTTCTGTTATGCTGTCAGCACAATCCACAATCTGTTTAATATCAAGTAATTCATCAAACACCTTACTTGGATCTGAATACACATTACGAATAATGTGTGTATAACTTCTACTGTGAATTGTTTCTGAAAATGCCCAAGTTTCAATCCAGGTTTCTAATTCAGGAATACTAACTATAGGCAAGAATGCTAAATTGGGTGAACGACCTTGCACACTGTCTAATAATATTTGACGTTTTAGATTACTAGTAAAGATATGTTTTTCATGATCAGTTAAATTTTTAAAATCAGTTGCATCTCTGAGTATATCGACTTCTTCTGGTCTCCAAAAGAAACCTAACTGTTTATCAGTAAGTTTATCAAACTCTCTATATTTCAACGTATCAAATCTTTGTATGTCTACAGACCCAGCAGGATCTAAAAACATTTTACGTTTTGTATGATCTGACTTTTTAACTTTAAATACACTCATTATATTTTACAACTCTCGCAATCGTCTTCGTCTATTTCACCTGCTTGTAATTCAGGTAAATTGTCATCTTTATTAATATCAATTTCACCCTGTCCATCATAGGTGTTATTATAGTATAATTGTTTGCCACCATATTTATAAAATGATATTATATCTTTTAACAACACACTCATAGGGACTTTTTCATCTTCATAGTGTTCAGGATTATAACTTGTATTAACACTTATCCCCTGATCGATATATTTTTGTAATACAGCCATGATCTTTAAATATCCTTCAGGAGACTTCTGATCCCAAAGTAAATCATATTTATTTCTGTAATATGGAAAACCAGGTACAACTTGTTTTAATACACCGTGTTTACTTTGTTTAATACTGATATAACTACGTGGAGGCTCAATACCATTTGTGCTATTACTAATTTGTGCAGATGTCTCTGCCGGCATCAGTGCCATTAATGTGCTGTTACGAATGCCTGTTTCCTGTAGTTGCTTACGCAATCCTTTCCAGTTCATTCGCTCTTTATGTTTAACTAATTCATCAACTTCTTTTTTGTATGTTTGGTTAGGTGTTACTCCATGCCCATATTTTGTTTCCATATTACCTAAACATGCACCTTTCTCTACAGCCAGATCAGCACTTGCTTTGATTAGATAATAACTCCATGCTTCTGCCCATTCATCAATTAAATCTAACTTGGGTTCTTGATATGTGCTGTCATGTTTAGCCATCCAATATGCAAAGTTAATAATACCTATGCCCAGTGGACGTCTTTTCATCGTGCTTAACTGTGCCGCTATTACAGGATAAGTTTGATAATCCAGTAATTCATCTAATCCACGTACAGCCAACCTACAGACTTTTTCAAAGTCACTTGGCTCTTTTAGTAGACCCCAATTAATCGCTGATAGAGTACATAGGGATATTTCACCATCTGCATCATTTACGTCTGTTAATGGCCTTGTAGGAAGATCAATTTCACAACACAAATTACTTTGTTTAATAGGTGCCACTGCCTCAATAAATGCACCATGCGTATTAGCATGGTCAACATTCATCAAATATATTCTACCTGTGTCTTTGCGTTCTTGTACAAATGTACTAAACAATTCAATAGCAGGAATGCTTTTCTTTCTTATACTTGTTTTGCGTTCTGCTTGTTCATATAGTTCTTTAAATTTATCTTGGTCGTTAAAGAAACTTTCATACAAACCTGGAACATCATGTGGTGAAAATAATGTGATGTTTTCTCCAGCAATTAATCTCTCATACATTAATTTGTTAAATTGTACGCCATAGTCCATATGACGCACTCTGTTGTCTTCTGTGCCCTTATTATTTTTTAATACTAGTAAGTCCTCAATTTCCAAATGCCAAATAGGATAGTATAGTGTAGCGGCTCCGCCTCTTACTCCACCTTGACTGCATGACTTAACTGCTGATTGAAATAATTTGAAGAAGGGGATAACTCCTGTGTGAGTTGTGTCTCCACTCCTAATAGGAGAACCAACTGCTCTTATACTTCCTGCACCAATACCGATACCTGCTTTTTGACTTACATACTTAACAATACTACTTGCTGTGGCATTGATGCTGTCTAGGCTGTCGTCTGTTTCTATAAGTACGCAACTGCTGAATTGTCTTTGTGGTGTACGAACACCTGCCATTACAGGTGTGGGTAAACTAATTTTAAATGTACTTATTGCATCATAATAATCTTTGATGTATCGCATTCTAGTATCTGCTGGATAACCACCAAATAATGTTGCTGATATCATCATGTAAGCAACCTGAGGAGTTTCAAATATTTCTCCTGTTGCTCTATTTTGTACTAGATATTTGCCACGGAATTGTTCCATGGCCGCATAAGTTAAAACTTCGTCTCTGTCATGTTTGATGTAATCACTAAGCTCATCAATTTCATCTTTAGTAAAAATTTCCAATAGTGACTCATCATAAAAGCCTTTGTCAATATTTACTTGGATAATGTCACATAAACAAGGTGGGGTAAATTCACCATATACCTGTTTACGCAGATGGTAGTTAATTAATCTACCTGCTACATACTGATAGTTCGGTGCTTCTTCTGATATAAGATCAGCGGCACTTTTAATCAGTGTTTCCTGAATATCACCTGTTTTTATTTTATCAAAGAATTGTATTTTGGAATTGATTTCAACTTCTGATGCACTTACACCTGTGATGCCTTCACATGCATACATCACAACCTTGTGTAGTTTTTCTATGTTTAAATCTTCTAGTGTACCGTCTCGCTTTTCGACTTGCATGTGTGTCCTTTATGTTTATTAAAAAGTATATTTACCTGAATATTATTATAACTTAAAACTATTTAGATGTCAACGTAAAAGTTGGTCTGATTCCAAAAAATGGGTCTGAAACCTTGTGGAATTTAATTTTAAATAATTTAGATCAACTACCTTATCGGGTTCAAAGTTAAAAACTTTATCTCCCTCTATCAACACAAGACCTGTGTTTCCGTTAATATTATTACTTATCACAGGCAGTTCTAAAGTGCCCTGAGATACGAATTTTCTATCTAATAAAGTAGCAGTTAATACTAGAGTGATTCCGCTCTGACATAGATAGCCTTCATGTACTATTTCAAAGGGAGTAGGCCAACTACTAGGAGTATAGTAGTCTAAATATCTGGATAGTTGTTTGATTTTAGAAAATTTTTCTAGTAAATTATTAAGAGACAAATCTTTATTTTGCCTTATGTCTCTCCAAATTTTTAATCTATCCTCTGCTGTGTGAGTTTTGAGAAACATTTAACAATTAAGAGCTCCATCTCCTTGTTATATAATTAAAAGCCAGGTTTTTGTTTGTGGTATTAACTACTTTAAGAACAATATCAGTATTAGCAGAATCAAATTCTGCACTAAATGTAACGTTACCTGTTAATGTATCTGCAATATCACTTGCTAAATCCTGGAATATAATACCTGTATTGCTTGTCAAAGAATTATTAAATACATTTAGATACATTGTTCCTATTCTTCTGTAGTTACCGTCTGTAGTACCATCATACTTAACTGTATAATCAACTATAAAACTGTCATAATCTGCAGTGTCTATCTTTTTACTCAAACTTTGTAAGGAACCACTGTTTGTAATTACATCATCTTCTAAGTCATCATAAGTAGTAACCTTTGCACCACCACCTGCTGTTTGACTTGTGAGTAGTTCTATGTTTGTTTCTATATTTACTAGTCCTTTTATTTCAGGATTTGCAGTACCAAAATATACTTGATTAACAATATAATTAAATGCTTGTGCTTCTTCTCTTGTGGCAAACTCTATATATCTAACATTATCACTGCTTCTAGTTTGTATATTTAAGTTAAATGGATCAATATTAGTTGTACCTGTACTATACTTGTCACTGGAGTTGACTGATGTAAATAAATTTACATTTTTATCTATTACAACACCGTTTAACCAATTTTCTAATTTTGCTTTTACAGTATTATTTTGTCTTGTTTTATTACCTGCAGTTAAACCTAACGTACCTAAAGTATCTGAACTATCGTTATGTAATCTAAATTCTATACCACCTCCAGCACTACTTGATGTAACAGAATCAAAAGATGCTTTTGTACTTACATATACTTTATTTGTAAATGATGGAATATATGCCATATCTAAAAACTCTACAGAGTTAGATATGTTACCTATTACAGTTGGTAGTGTAGTAAACGAAGATAAATCATAACTTATAACTGGTGTATAATTTGCAGTTGATTCTGTTACTAAAACATTTGAAGAACCAGTTACATTAGATGTTACATTTGCTGTTCCTGTAATGAAGAATGTATTAGTTGTTACTGTATCGTTATTAATAGTAAATGTAGCATTATTTATTTTACCAGTATCAGAAGAACCGTAAATTTGTATAGTAGAGTTTACTGTTTGTCCATGATCACTGCTGATAATTTGAACATTTGCTAAATCATTATTACTACCATGATTTATAAAATCTAAATTGCCACTTATAGCACTTACACCTGACTCTGCAACTTGGAAACTACTGGATGTAATATTAGATATTTGATAGGTATTTGCTAGTGATGTAGCATTAGAACCAGTAAATGTAACATAATCATTATTACCTAATCCTTCTATATTACCGGTAATAGTCACTAAACCTGATACTGTATTAGATGCCGTTACTGCTCTTGCAGTCTGCCAACTATTTCCTGTAGGTAATGTAACTTCAAGACTTGATGTTTGTACATTTGCTACTGGTAATGCTTTACCGTTTATCCAACTGTTACTTGCATCACTAAAAAATATATAATCATATGTACCAGTATTACTGAATTCGTTTAAACTACCTGCACCCACTGTTACTGTTGCACCACTTTGAGAAACACTAACCTCTGATGCACTCTTCATGTCATTTCTACTTGCAAGTAGATTACCTAAACTTAAAGAGCCTGGAGATGAAATTGTTGAACTATCTTCATAAACTGCCAAGTGTTTAAACTGTAATCCAATAAAGCCTTTTCCTGATGTTTCTGAAATTCTTATTAAACTATTAGACAGTTGTCTATAACTTGGTATGCTGTATTGATTATAAAAACTTTGGGTAGTTGCACCAACAAAAATTGTATTGGTATTTGATATTGCTTTAGTAACAGCAGAGTTTCCATAATAATTTATTGATACTGTATCAGATGTCAGAGGTGCTACTCTAAAATTTAATGTGTGAGTATTGGAGCCTAATGTTGTGGAATTAAAACTGTAATCTTTTGATGCACTTGGTGTTATATTAACATCATCACCAACTAATCTTTGATTATTTTTAAAAACTGTTAATCCACTGGCTTTAAATGCCTCGTTTGTCATAATACTCTTAATATTGTTAGGTGTAAAAGTAAGAGTATTTGCTGTTGTTAGTGATTGATTTGAACTTAATGTTAATACTGATGTAGTAGTATCAAACGATGAAACTGTAACAGTACCTGTTATATCATTTCCAGTTACTACGTCACCAGCACTAATAAAAGCATTACTTGATGACAAAGTATGTGTGGTGCTACTAGCATTTGCTGTTACGGTAGCAGTCGGAGTTGCAGTTATTGTGTTTCTAAATACTTTTAATCCACTGCCTATATATGTTTCATCAGTTGTGTTCCATAACTTACTTGTTGAGACACCATCGAATGTATTACTTGTGGGACTAAATTTTTTATGGGGTACAGTAAATGCAATTATTCTGGAATTTGCAATACTTTTAGTAATTGTTTCCGCACCTGATGTAGTTTCAAAAACACTTAACTTAGAACTAGTATCTCCAAGTGAACCACCTATAAATACCTGCTTACTATCGGTAGTAAATCCAATCTCACCTTCTCTAAGTGGCTGGGGCAAATCCTGTTTCAGACCTCTACGGTTCTGTATTCTCGATATAATTACACTATTATTTGATGTTGCCATACTAAAAAATCTCCTGATTCAGTAGTATTTATCACTTTTAGACTTTACTTGGTGTAGAAGTCTGCTAGGCGTTCTGACCAAAGGTCACAATATTTTTCAAACTCGGCACCTTCTATAACAAAATCAGAGAATTGGTTTTCTCTATCAACCATTAGAATGGAGACTTTTTTGATATTACTGCCAAACATTTCATTATGAGCTAATGCGTATGCACATCCTTGTAAGAAATAGTCGTCTATCCACTCACGTTTTTTCATCTTTCTGGCTGTTTTAAAATCTATAATAGATTCTGTGCCTTCATATACACCTATAGCATCACTTGTACCCGCATATAAACCTTGTGCAATCAAACCAACTTCTACACCATATAATTCATCTATTTTATTTAGGCCATTGTCAATCATAGATCTGACCATTGTTTTAGCCATTTGACTTACGATGTTTGTGCCAAAGTTATTCCATTCTTCGCCTAGTATATACTTCTCTAATGCTGTATGAACTTTTGTACCTAGTCCTGCGGCTTCTGTGCTTATGCGAGTTGCTTCTGCATCTCCCACACGTTTACGCCACTCCATAAGAGCAGTTTTATCACCTGTATCGCTTAGAACTGTAGTAACACTTGGAACAGGATTATTATCCTCTCCAACATATTGTCTACCTTTGGGAGTTTGAATTCGTTTTAAATTCGGGTAATCGTATTTAGATACCAACATACTATATTATAACTGATTTTGCTTAATTTGTAAAGATATTTACCAGGAGATATTCCAAGTAATTGTATTATTGGTAGAAGTATTTGTTTTTACGTTTACTCCATAGCCTAGATCTTCAAAATACTTTTTAACATAATTCATTTGATCTAGTTTTGTAGGATCTGTAGTTATAGCATTCCATACATTGTAATACACACTGCTATTTGTCATAGTACTTGCACTTACAACATTAGCATAAAGAACACCAGCATCTATGTTTGCAAAAACTTTGTTTTCTATACTTCTGACTTCAGCATGGATGACACTGTTATTTCTTGAGTCTTTTCTTGCCTGTGTGGCATTTACAAAAATATTAGCCATTATAACTCCGCCTTAACATCTTTCATTGCTTGATTGCCTGCCATTTTACCTACATCAACTGAGGGTTCAGAATCTGTATCTACATCACCTGATAATTCATCACCAGGAATAATTTCAACATTGTTTACACTACTAGCGAATCCACTCATATCAACTGCTTGTATTATTTCATCTGTTGATGCCACAAAACCCTGTTTTGCTAAAATGTTTTTAAACTTTTCTGTTGATATTTTTTTGATGTCTTTGGAGGATACTATAGCAAGAAGATCCTGAACAGCACTAAGTAAATCGTCCTGATAGGATTCTGTTATAATATCCCTTATTAACATTTACACCTCTACTGGTGCACGTCCTAGTGGTTCGTCTTCAGGTCCTGCCGCCGCTGGTTCGTTTATGTCCATTTCAGGTTCAGCGGCTAAATCATCTATTCCCATGTCACCGGAATCAACATCACCTAAATCTGATGTATCACCTAAGCCCATATCTGATTGTTGGCCAGTGATGTTACCAACTAGTTGGTTAACACCTTCTTTTGCTTGTTTAGAACTTTCCAGTGCCGCTTGTAAAACTTGATCTGCTGAATCTTTAAACTGAGCGGCCTTTTCTGCACCAAACTCGTGTATCATTTGGTCTGCTATAGCAGGTAAATCTTCATTTACCATTCTACCTAGTCTCTCTACATGATCTTGAATGTCGTCTGCTAATGCTCTAACTGCCATTACAACTTCTGCTTCTTCAACACTGGTACCTTCTAGTTCTTCTGCTAACAATTCGTTAATAATGTCATCAAACATACTTTCGTTTTTCTTTTCATCTGAAGTGTCACCAGTAATGTTGTATTTTTTACCGTCTACTTCAAACTCATCGTCACCTGCTTGAATTGCCTTTCTTCTTGCATCAACAAATTTGTTTGCTTCTTTGATCTTAGCACCAAACATTTTAATACCATTTGCAATAGCATCTTCTTCTAAACCGTTTAAGAAACCAACAACTGCATCTCTGCTTTTGCCTGAGACTTCTGCAAACATGCCAAGTTTTTCTTCTATTTTGTCATAACTTCCGACTTCTGAAAGTTCAACACCACATTCTTTAGCAAGTTCTCTTAGTAAAAACTCGTTTAAGTCTGTTTGCGGTTCTTCTACAATTTCTTCTACTGCTTCGCTACAACTGGATTCAAAATATTGTTTTGCGGCTTTGATAATGATAGGAAGAACATGTTCATCATCATATGCAAATCTATTATCCATTCTGTATCTGTTCATACATTCACTACTTGCTTCTTCCATTGTGTAACCAGCATCCATTAATTCTTCTACAGTTTGTCTTAAACTGTTACACATGGATTCATATGCTGGTGATTCAGCATACATGGCTTCTGCAATCATTGTGTCAATTACATCTTTAACACCCAAAAACTTTGCGTATTCAGGTTCTAATTGAAATTGTTTGCTTGTATTCTTAAGTTTGATAATTGCCTGTTCAGCCAAACTTCTAACTTTCTCTAATTTTTCCTTTTTAGGGAAACCAGTTGATATAGTCATACCAAACTGCTCACTTAAAAGTTTATTGATTTTAGCAATTTTAGTTGTTCCTTTTGGATTTAAATCTCTTATTTGCATGATATTCTTCCTAAGTATAATCTTATACTCTTATTTATCATTTTGAAAATAATTTGATTTAAAAAATATTTATATGTCGTTTGGTTTCATACAACATATGAATAGCATCTTGTAATCTTGAACCTACTGAAATAACTTTGAATGAATCGTTACTTGTTTTTATAGTATGTTTATAAAACTGTATGTCGTTGTAATATTTGTAGTACCTATCAATGTGTTTCTGCAATCCTGATGTGGGGTATGATTTAGGTTCTTTTTCTTTGTTAAGCATTTCAGCAAATTTAGTTGCAGTATTCTTATATGGAAAGCAATCAATCACAACCTTTTTAGTAATATAGTCTATGACTTTGTATCCTGGATCGCTTTGTGCAACTATATATACACCTTTTTTAGCAACATTACTTGCTAAATTATCCAGTTTATTCGCTAATTTAGTTTTATTAAACTTTTTGTTTCTGCGGGTATGCCTTAAAGCCAATTGATTCTCCTTTGCGAACTTTTCTTATAACGTCACGTTTATACATTTCTTCTGCTATGTAAAGTTCCCTTTCGTTTAATGTATTTACATCTATAAAGCCTTCCATGTTAAGTTTATTGAAAAAACTTGTTTCAGGATTGTTTATTAAACTGAGGATATTGTTTTTGCCTTTGATTGCTCTCATAATTATCCGGCATGCATAGCCGCCATATGTTTTTTGTATTTGGCTGTGCCTTTTTTGTGTGGACTTTTGCCTTCACGAACATTTAAATAACCCATTACGTCATCTATTATACTGCCACTATCAACAACATCTATAACTCTGCCACTAGCAAAGTCACCCATACGTTGTCCACCGTGTACCATGTTTGGGTCTACAACGTCTTCAACATCTAAATCTGTTAATGCATTATAAACAGCATTTTCTAAAGCATCTCTGTTTTCAAATTCGTCTTCACTGTCTAAAAACATGTCCACTAATTTTTCCACTGCGGCTTGAGAGATTATCATTCTTTCTTCGCCTTCTTTTACTGGTTTCTTCTTCTTTTTTGTTTTACCATAGACACTGGGATTAGGTCTTTTGATCATACCACCTAAAGGTTGTACGACTGTGGCAACACCACCTGCTGATGTTGTTTCTGATATTATTTCGTTGATCTTCATATTACTATTTATCTGTCATATACATTTTATAAAACTCGTTTGTTATCTCTTCATGATATTGAGGCCCATCGTGTAATAAATCTCTGGCTTTTTTATACTTAGGTAAATGTGTAGGAACTATAAAAGTATTACTATCCAATGAATAGTAAGGTATATTAAGATTTTGACATTTGTATTCTATCATTTTTTGATCTTTTAATGTTCTTAAAAATGTAGTGTGGTCTAAACTTCTTAGTATTTTTTTCTCTATATTATTAAATTTCCTATTTTCAACTCTTGCCTGTTCTAAATCTACCAAAAAATCTTCTACATGTATATCCTGTTCCTCTATGGGATTTAAACTTTCACCTATATTAGCATAGGATAATAATTCCAACCTGTTTGGTGGAGGAACAAAAATAAAAACTCCCTTGACATTTTTAAATATTTTTAATACATATTCACAACAAAATAAAGACGTAACTGCTAACGAACAACCAGGCATAGATAAATTTACATATTCACAATTTAGTTTTTCTGCTAAATTATGCAACCATGTTTGTTCCTGTCTTAATCCTACACCATAGGTGATACTACAGCCAATACCTATTATAATAGGCTTATCTAATATTTCGTTAAAATTTTTACTTCTACATCCATGTATATTAATTTTATAATCTATTTCTTTTACAACGCCATTTTCAACCCAGTCATTGGCGTCTAATTTTTTTAAAAATTGTGCAGAATTTTTTTCTAATGTATTGATATCATCACTGGGGATTGTTTTTCCTACATAATACCCGTCTTGAGGTACCACACTGTCTTCAGGAGCAGTTCTTGTTTGAAGTATTCTTGATAAAAATTTTATGTAATTATCGTTGTCGTTATCATACACATCTTTATAATACATATAAAGATTATTATTTTCTACATTAAATCTTTTCATTTATACACTCTGTAATATAATCTGCAAATTTTTCATGTGTGCGATTACCATAATGAGCAACATCTCTAGCAAAATCAAAATCATCAGTATGGAAATCTTCTGCTAATTTATACGAACTAGTAAGTATTAAAGGTATATTAAGTGATCTTGCTAAATTTTGAATGACTGCTACACTTGAACTTGTTCTGTCAAAACAGTTTTCCTTACCTAACAGTATATTTTGATTATGTCCTATCCAATCTGGTTCGTCCATACTGTCATCATAAAACTTATTTACAAAGGGGACTTTCCCTGTATTTGTAGTAGCCTTATCACGAAAATCTCTTATCCATTCCATTTGATTTATGTAGGTTCCAGTTTCATGATAGATATTTTCATGATATTCATACTTGGGATTTTCAAAATCATACCAGTTACAATAATAAGAATATCTTATACTGGGCGGTAAACACACAACTATGGCTTTACAGTTTTTAATTTCCTGTTTAAAAAAGTAATTTGCATACATTGTCCAAAAATCTAATCCCGTTGCTGGACAAGATATGTTTGCACACCTTAAACCTAATTTTTTAGAAACTAATTCTGGCCATATATAATCTTGATCAAGCCCTGTGCCAAATGTGTGACTACAACCAAAAAATGCTATGCAATCTGTATCAGTAAATTCCTCACATCTAAATCCATGTTTGTTTAGGTAATATGAAACATTATTGTTTGAATTACCGTCTTCATTTAAATAACCACATTTTTTTAAAATTTTAATATCAAGGGGTTCTGAACGATTTTCAAGAGTCTTTCTTGTATCACCTAAACTGTATTTAAAATGCATAGAATAGTTAGGTCTATCACAATCCTCTTGCCAATAAGGCAAAAAATTATCGGTTAACCTTTTATAATAAATTTTTCGTAAGTTATTTAAAGATAAGTTTGTTTGATCAGTATCCTTGATAAATTTAGTATCATGATAATATAACATATTTTGATATTGATCAAAGTCTTTCAAATAGTCTATATCAGAAAATATGTCTGTGTTTATGTTATACATATTGATATTTAACCATTTTTTATTGTTTTACTAATTGTTTTAGATAAAAAGTAATTGCAAACGTGTATCTATCATAAGGCTCTAAATGATGTATTTCATGCTGAGTGAGATCATGATTTAAATAGAAAACGCCTTTATTTTTATATTGCGGCATAGTAAAATCTAATTGAGGGAAATTTGTTCCGCATCCATTGTTTTGTAAATTAATTATCATAGTACCAAAAACAACTCTGTTATCTACATGAGGCAACATTATCATTCCACTTGTATCTTTATTAAAGGAAATTTGTTTAGATATATTGTGATTATACCATTCTTTCACATTATCGAAAACTTTCCAAAATCTATATTGGTATAATTGATCAAATCCATCTATATTGTGGTTGAGGCAGTTAATTACTTCACTATCAATATTATCAGAGTCAAATATTGGAGTAAACATTGATCTTTTTTCTGTAACCTGATCGTAGATTTCATTTAAATAGTCAGTCTCAGAAAGCAGTTCTACTTCCCATAAAAAAGGACTACCTTCTCTCACAGGATTACAATCTATTTTTATTTCCATTTTTATGATTTTTTTCGGCCAGTCTTCATATTGGCACACCAGTGATACATTTTGCCCTTCTCACCGCTGTACTTTTTGGCTTTGGCTCGTAAATCTGTTACTGACCCTTTGCAACTAGCACCTGCCTTCTTTACTCGGCCTGGTCTACTCTTGCCTTTCACTTTGCCATCAGCAAAGTTTTCGTAGTATCCTCTTTTTTCTATTTGTGCGCCTACTTTTTGAGCAATGGCATTCCAGGCTTCTGCGTTTCGGTTCATGTGAATACCTAATTCTCTGACGCCCATATTAGGGTGTTGTTTCTCAAGCCATTCAAATAAAGAGGCAATTATTTTAGCAACTACGCCTTTATAATTACCAGCATACGCATCACCAACATTAACATACCCCATTGGGGGCTCTTCATAACCAACATATTGTACGCCAAGAGAAAGATAGAAATCTTTTCCGTTTCCTCCGTGATGTTCGTATTCATCAGCAGTGGTATACTGCATATACATATCTTCATCATCAATGGCTTTTAGTGGAACATCTGGGTATACTGATTTCCATGCTTTAATAACAACAGGATGTATTTCATCGTAGTATTCTATAATGTCATCGTCATCAAAGTTTTCGATAACCATATATGCTGGTATTTCTTCTTTACCAATATCTTTTGCTTTTTGAACTCTGTGGAATCCATCCAGTATAGTTTTGCCATCAACATCTACCACTATAGGGTCTGTTGTGTCAGCAAAATTCACATCACCCAAATCACCTATAATCCTGCCAAACCCTGGTGTTTCCATGTCTAAGTCTGCTACTTTAACTTTTGTTAGTATTGTGTTTTTGCCATTTAAATACTGCTTTACTTTAGCACTTAAATTTCTTCCTTGCTTTGTAACATCTTGCGACTTATAATTTTCATCGTATATGCTTTTTTTAGGTAACTTTTTTAGATCTTTTTCTCGTTGTTTTAAATCTGCTTCTATACCTTTAAGAAGAGCACTCATATCTTGTGATGCTTCTATAGTTTCATTAACTTTTTGTAAGGCTTTGAGTTTCTTTTCCAAAAGTTTTTTAAAGTAATGCTCTGGCATTACTTCTCTGTCACTGGTGGTATGTGCAAAATGATTCATTACATCTTCTATATCAGCATCTATCATTATTGCTGGTACTTTTTTTATACCTAACATGTTTGCCGCATCGTATCTGTGATGGCCGTTTATTATATAGCCGTTTTTATCCACAATAAAAGGTCTGTCTTCATTGTTTAAAAATATGTCTTGTGCTTTTTTACTGAGTCCTTTAACACGTTGAGTTTGTACTGGTTTTAATTTTTCTATACTTATAGAACCCTCTTTGTATGTGAATGGTGAGTTTTGTATATCTGGTCTGCGTATTTGAGGTAATTGATTTCTATCAAAATGCTTGTCTGACGTTTTTCTTATATATTTTTCTTCTACAACTTCCCTAAGTCTGATAACACCACAGCCAACCCTTTCACCTGCGTTACCTGTTTTTAAACTTTCTTCATCGCCACCTTTGCCTAAATCATCTTCGTCTGCGTGGATAACTATTGCTCTGCCTACTACGTCTGAAAGTTCTACCCTTTCTGCCTTGATTTGAAATCTTGCTGTGCCTGATTTATCTGCTATAATATTTCCTAAGTCACCCACATGTCCTTGTTCTAAACTGCCATGTTCTACACCGTCTGGATTGTAATGGGCACCTGCTGATTCACAGCCTTTACTTAAATCACCAAACTCGTGTATGTGAAAGCCATGTTTGCCTGGTGTTAATCCT
>Ga0255761_10000931_pt1 | contig 27058 bp, 10 predicted proteins | sample 071ome_29_FD_179961 | JGI IMG/M metagenome (GOLD analysis project Ga0255761, IMG submission 179961) | Coastal salt marsh microbial communities from the Groves Creek Marsh, Skidaway Island, Georgia - 071407BT metaG (version 2) | ecosystem: Environmental > Aquatic > Marine > Intertidal zone >... | reverse complement strand
CAACAAAAGGTGCTGCTGGTCTTGAAACGGGTAGATCTTATGTTGTAAAGAAGGTTAATGGTGATAACCTGTATCTTGCAATTTCCCCATCTGCGGCACGAAAGGGTCAGTATGTTAATGTTTATGGTGAAGTAGACGCTTCATCTTTAGGGGTAAGAACTTATAAGTTGACTCCTAAAGAATTCTACGGTAAGGGTATTCAACCACAACATCAAATTAAGAGTTTCCCCAAAAAACAAACATTTGGATCTGAAAGACAAGAGTTTATTCAGGGCGATAGTGTTGGTCTGTTTTTGAACGGCATCGAAATTTCTACGCCAAAATCTGATAACAAAGTCTACTACGGACCAATCACAAAAGTCAATGTACTGAATGGTGGATCTGATTATGGTATCCACAATAGACCTAGACTTTCTGTAACCCAAACTGGTCATACTGGTCTTGGTGCATCCATCATCCCACACGTCCTTGGAAGCATCTCTGAACTGCGTGTTTTAACTCCAGGTGTAGATTATCTAGAAGTGCCCAAACTAACGCTTCAGGGCGGCAATGGTAAGGGTTTCATTGGCGATGTACGAATGAAGTCCGTACATAAAAAAATCACCTTTGACTCTACTTCCACTGGTGGTGTTGTTAATACTGCTACAGATACATTTACCTTCCCCGAAACCCACGAGTTCAAGAATTACGAGAAAATCGTATATAATTCTCTGGGCAATAAACAGATCGGTATTGGTACTGCTGAGCAGTTAGTTAGTGGTGCTACTTATTACGTCATTAAAGAGAACGACTACAGTATCAAACTTGCGGCATCTTTGGCAGATGCTCAATTAGGCACTAACTTTATTGGCATCACAACAAACGGTATTGGTGACCATACTTTTGAAACAGTTGCTACTAGAAATGTAGTTGACAGCATCGTTGTTGTGAATGGTGGTTCTGGATATGCAAACCACGAAGTTACCTTTGGACCAGTAGGCGTTAATACTTTTACTAATACAATTAAAATCCAAGATCATGGATATCAAAATAGTGATATCGTAAACTATACTTCTAAGGGTACTGTTATTAGTGGTCTATCCACTACCGTTGATTATTACATTAAAATAGTAGATAAAGATAACCTCAGGTTGTCAATTTCGACAGATCTGTCTACAACCGTAGATCTAGTATCTGTTGGTGTTGGTACTCATCACCTCTATCACCCACCAATTGTTGCGACACTTAAGGGTAGACAGGGTATTACAACCGCCAATGCAACTGTAGAAGTTTTGGCATCTGGTAAGATTGTTGGAACTCATGTTGTATATGGTCAAGAAGGATCTGGTTGGGGTTCTCTAATTATTGATGACTATCATAGACCAGAAGTGAATGTTGTGACTGGTGAGAATGCCGTTCTCAGACCAGTGATCAATAATGGACGCATCACTAGTGTTAACGTTGCTAATGGCGGTAAAAATTACTTCTCTACAACCGTTATTACAGTTACTGGTATCGGCACTGGAGCAGAGATCGTTCCCACCATTGAGAATGGCGTTATAACCGCCGCTACAGTCGCTAAAACGGGTATTGGGTACTCTACCCTTGGAACTGAACTTAGCGCCTCTGTGAGGGGTTCTGGGGCGGTTTTCTTGACTGATTTGGAAGAGTGGAGCATCAACCCCGTCAGCAAGAATTATGATTATACTTCTACCGACGATCTTTTCCCAGTCGGTGAAAGAGTAGATGGTAAAGAACTGCCTGTTGTTTCTTATTATGCACCCAGAAAACTTAGAGAGTCTTTATCAGATCTTTCTAGAGATGCGAATGGAGATGAAATCACTGATACCACGCACTCAAAAATTATTGGTTGGGCGTATGATGGATCTCCAATCTATGGTCCTAGAGGATTTGCAAATCCCAATGGTACTGGTGGTGTAAAATACCTAGAGTCTAGTTATAGTAAGATTACTGGCAGTAGAAATGGTGGTCCTCCAACGGCAACCTTCAAAGCGGGTATGTTTATAGAGGATTTTACTTATATTCCTGGAAGTGGCGACCTTGATCAATACAATGGTAGATTCTGTGTTACACCAGAATATCCTAATGGAGTCTATGCATATTTTGCTTTGGTAGAATCTGCGATCATTTCTGATACTAATGATCCATTCTACAGGTCTAGAAAACCCGTTTATCCCTATGTTGTCGGTCCTTCTCTGAACTACTATGCTAATCCAGATAACTTTGTAGATAGATTAGACCAGAATGATGATGTAAGTAAACTTCAACTTACCAAGAATACTTATCGTTATAAGTTATCTGATGGTTATGAGTTCTTGGAGCAGGTTAATCCCTCAACTAAAGTTGCAAAAATTACTGGATTAACTAAAGGTATCATTAATGACGTTGCGATTCTGCAGTCTGGTATCGAATATAATGTTGGTGATAAATTAACTTTCACGGGCGGTGAAAGTGGATTTGGTGCAATCGCTGTTGTTGAAAGTGTTACTGGTAATCAAATTAGTACGATTACTTCTACAGTAACTAATCTAGAGAATATTGTCTTCTCTTCTGATCGCGATACCGTCACTGGTGTTCATACTTCCGCACCTCATGGGTTAAAGAACGCGGAATATGTGAAAATTAGTGGCATCTCTTCCGCTACTTATAGTGGGTATGAGGGAATCTTCCGCGTAAAAGTCGGTCTAACCACATCTGGTTTGACTACTTCTATGCAAAGTGTACTGAATGTTGATGAAATTACGATCTCCGACTCTCTTAATATTTTTGATATTGACGACATCATTCGCATCGACCATGAAGATATGCGTGTTGTCAACAAGGATATTGACAACAACATTCTGAGAGTAGAGCGTGCAGTAAATGGAACTTCTAAGGCAACACATGCCACAGGTTCTGTAATTACTAGACAAGAGAAAAAGTTCACTTACAGTAAGAAAAATCTACCTGGAACTACTCCTCCCACAGATAGTATTGTTTTCTTTGACCCTTCTCAAAGTGTTGGTCTAGGACTATCTTATGGAGTTGGTATCGGTTCCACCGTGTCCTATATGGGCAATGGGGGTATTGCAACCGCATTTATTCCTACCAGAACCATTAGACTTCCTGACCATAGTTTTGCACACGGTGAATACGTTGGTTATAGCGCAAATGGCGGAGATAAGATTGTTATTTCTTATGACGGTAGTACTACTACTAATATGCCAGATGATTTGTACATCGTTAAAGTCGGCAGTGATCTTGTTGGTCTAGTAACTACTAAAGCAGGCATTAACTCTGTAACAGACCGTCTGTTCTTCTCTACAGTTGGTGTTGGCAGCACACACTTCTTTAGATCGAGAAGGGATGTTGTAACTGGTAACCTAAGAAAAGTTGATGTTGAAGTTACTACCGTTGGTAATCATGGACTTCAATTAAATGATCAAGTCAAGATGAATGTTGTTTCTTCGGCAACTAGTGCCGTTTACACAACATATTCTACCGATTCAAGAAAGGTAAGTATTGGGTCTAGCATTAACCCACCACTATTTGTCACTAGAGGAGATAATTTAGAGTTCATTAGTACTAGCACTACTATGAGCAATTTGCATGTGAAATTCTATCGAGACAACAAATTCACCAATCAGTTTGTTGGTAGTGGTTCTACAACAATAGAAGTAAAGCAGAACGGTTCTGGAATTACAACAATCACCTTCTCTAAAGATGTTCCCGATGAACTTTATTATAGATTTGAAAGTGATATTAGTAATAAAGTTGTTAACGTAGACACTAATATTGTAGATTTCAATAAAATCATTGTAAGTGATAGTAAGTTTTCTGGTAAGGTGGCAATTACCACGATTACAGACACTACTTTCGGTTATAATATTTTTGATCTACCCGAAAGAGTTGGATACAGTTCCGATCCAGTTCTAAGAACTTATGACTCGCTCTCTAAGGTCACTAGAGGACCCATCAGCAGCATTCAAATCAAAGACGGTGGTAGGAACTATACGGTCCTTCCAACGGTCTCTGTTGCCTCTACAACGGGCACTGGCGCGTCTCTGAAGGCAATCAGTCTGAAAGCAGAGCATATTGAGTCTGCGGATATCTTTAAATATGGCATTAACTATCCCTCCGATCCTACACTGAGACCATATGCAAATCTACCTCAGATTGTAACTTTATCCGATAGTTATTATATTTCTTCGGTTGGTGTTGTTACAACTGGTGGTAAGTATTTGTCTGCTCCAGATTTGATCGTATTTAATGATATTACCAAAACAAAGAATACCTCTGCATCGCTAAAAGCGAATATGAGAAGTTCTTCGGTAAATTCAGTGACTGTCGTTGATGGTGGAAACAACTTCAGTTTTGCAGGAAACAGAATTATCCCCGTTAATAATACCAATGGTGTTGGTATTATCACTGGTACATACTCTTCTGGTAGTTTGATTCTTACTCTAGAGACCCCTCTATCAGGATTCACTACGGACAATCCACTACCATTTGCAGTTGGCGATCAAGTCTTTGTTGAAAATGCAGTAATTAATGCTGGTAGTGGCGATGGATATAACTCTGAAGATTATGACTTTACATACTTTACACTAACTGGCGTTAATACTAATTTCAGTAAGAGAAATCAAGCGACTATTACATATGATGCTCCTTCCAATCCAGGAATTCTCACTTCCGTAAGTCAAACCGCTACAGTATCAAACGTTAAGAATCTACCAACATTTACATTGAATTTGAAAGAGGCATCTTTCATCCCAGGTGAAACTGTAACTAATGGTACTGTCGAACATAAAGTTTCAGACTCTGATTCTAACTATGTCAGAGACATTGGTCTTGAGTCTATTTCTGGTCTAAGTACTGGTAATTACCTTTATGGTAAAGAGTCTAATTCCAAAGGAATTATCTCCAAAATTAATAGTAGTGAAGGTTATTTCAGCGTCAGTGCTACCAAACTAACTGCAAATGACTGGCTCACAAACACAGGTAAAACTAATGAGTTCTTTGAGCGTGTTGCTGATAATGATTACTATCAGAACTTCTCTTACTCTGTCAAGAGTAGGGTAGGTATTGCAAGTTGGGGTGAACCTGTTGATTCTCTAGCACATACTACTGGTTTTGAGAAGTTTGGTGATATGCTCATCGCTTCAGATAGTCTTGGCATTTCCAGTGCCATGACTCCCAATGCCCTGAGTACATCTAGAACTGTTATTATCACAACTAATGAGGCAAGAGTATTTGCGGAAAATCATTATGATCTAGTAAGTGAAAACTTGAAGAATAATAACACCGCATCTGATGAAATCACATTCAATTCTACCAGATTTGGTGATAGCATCAAAATTATTGGTAGTAGAGCATATTCTTTTGATGACATCTCCCCAGAATTTTTCAGTGACACACTGAAATATCCTGATGCATTTATTGAACTTGATAGAATTAATACTGTCGGTATTCCAACTAATCGCTCTGTTAAATATCATCTCTCTATCGCCATCTCTAATACTGCTGGTGTTAGTACTTACAATAGTAAGTACGGTGAACTGATGGTTACATTTGATAGAAACGATGTCATGAATACTTCATATTCCGATCTTATTGAAGATCTTGATATTGGTGATTTTGAAGTTATTCAGGAGTCTAACTATTATAGTGTTAGATTTGTTCCTAATAATCCCTTCTATGATTATTTCATCAACGATTATAGAGAAACGATTGACGGCATTGTTGGAGTTGGGTCTACGTCATACGGTAACACCACAAAGATTGGTATTACATCCGAAATCACATCTGCAGATCCATCTACATCTCATGTATTTGGCAGGTTTAGTACAGCAGATTACAGAAGCGGCACCTCAGTATTTGCGGGCATTTCTACAAATGGGATTACTCAAGTCAAGGAAGTTACCTTCCTAGGTGTTGGTGAAACTGCTTTCCAATCTGTTTACTCTGATATTAATAGTGGTTCTTTGGGCACATGCTTCATTGATATGAATGGAACTACTGAGATTCTACCAACCTTTATTCCGCAGGCAGGATTGGGCGTAACAATGTCCGTTTTCACAACTGCTGTTGGAGTTGGAACTACAGTTCCTTCTGCTGGTATTAGTAGTCTTCCAGTTGGTGACGTGGATCTAATCACTGATAGAGTTAATATTCCATCTAGCGGTAGTCCTGGCATTACATCTATTACGGCAATGCCATCAAGTCATTATAAAGCAACTAAGAGTCATGTTGAAGTTGAAAATGTAACTGATAATCAATATGCAGTGTTTATCGTTACAACTGCCGCAAATGATCATGGTGTGAGTGTCAATAAATATAATTCAGTTACTACTGACGCATCTGAACCTAAGCGTGACATGGATAATACTACTGTTGCGTACACCGCTGATGAGAATGTTATCCTCCAGTTCCTGCCCAAGGCAAACAAAGAGTATGTGGTAAGGGTAAGTAGCATTCGTATTAATAACCCAGATGATGCTGCCTTAAATGCGGTCGTCGAACTGTAACCTAAATATCTAGAAACTATAATGGCGGGATTTGAACTAAGATCTACCAACAAGAAGTTCAATGCTCTTGGAGACAATGTAAATTACTCTTTTAAACTGAAACATGAGGGATTTCCCGTGTTCAGGAAAGAGTTTGATGCATCAAACTCTGATGTGGTAGATGTTACTGAGAATATCATTAAAATCCCCCAGCATTATATGGTTACTGGTGAGGAACTCATTTATAGTGCTAACTTGCCCACAGCAGGTAATGAGATTCGCATCGATAGTAGCAGTCCTGGTGTTGGTGGTACAGATTTTCTACCATCATCAGTTTTTGCAATTAAGGTAGCAGAAAATAAGATCAGAGTTGCGGCGGGTAGAACCTATGCATTGAATGATGATTATATCACATTCACTAGTGTTGGAATTGGTACAACACATTCATTAAAATCAATCAAGGAAAATACTAGGTCCATCATTTCTCTAGATGGTGTTGTTCAAGCACCTATTACTGATAGCGCACATACTACCACTGCTTATTATATTTCAAATACTGAGGTTGATCTTGATGATGTTAGTAATATCAAACCCAACGGACTGATTCGTATTGGTGATGAAATTCTACGAGTTAGAACTATTGGATATGCAAACTCCGAAAATAAACTACTCGTCGATCGTGCTTGGGTAAACACCACAAGATTAAATCACTCTGTACCAATTACAGCAACTCTTCTCAATGGTAACTATAATATTGACGGTGATGTACTGACATTTTCTGACTTGCCTATCGGATGGCAAGGTGCTCAAATTGGAATTAAATCAGATTTCTTTGATGCCGCTACGAATAGTTTTACATTTAAAAATGATGCTTTCCAACAAGGGACTGGGGTAAAACTACTTTCTGGTTTTCCACCACAACCACTAGAAAATAATACAGACTATTTCCTGATCAGAAACTATCCAAATAACTTTGGTTTTACTACGGATAGGGGTGATGCCTTAGCGGGTATTAATACGATTCAACTTGCCAATGTTGGTGTTGGTACACATGTTTTAATTGTTGATGGCGAATTTCCTTCAGAAAGTAAGTTTAACGGGCGCTTTTTCATTAGATCCGATTATACGACAAATCTACTGATTGACGATATTTCTGGTGAATTCACTGGTGCTGCTACTACTTTCAGTGTTAAGAGTAATGGTATTAATACTGTTGGTATGGCAACGGATAATGGAATTATTTTGATCAATGGTATCTTCCAAAGACCCACTATTGATTATGATTTTGATGAGGTTGGAGCAGCAACTTCAATTACTTTTACTGGTGCTAAAAACTTAGCAGGAACTTACATCACTAGTCATTACGAAGTAAATCAAAATGCTGTTCCTAGAAGGGGTATTATTGTATCTGTTGCATCTACCCCTGGAACAGGATATCAACCTCAATATGCAGGTGTTGGTACTGCGATTGTATCTGGATTGGGTACGGTAGCAAGCGTCTCTATTGCTTATACAGGATCTGGTTATAGAGATAATACATATCAGATTCAATTTAACTCCAAATCTGGTTTAGGAACTGGAGCAGAGGGTACATTTACAGTTGTTGATGGATATATTGATGCAAGTTCTGTAATTATTACCAGTCCTGGTACAGGATATACATGGGGGAATGGTAAAGAACCCGAACCTGTCTTCCAATTCCCACTTCCTTACGATGATATGTCTTTGGAAGGAAGTTTGACTGGCATCGGTGCTTCCGTTGTTGCTACTGTTGGCATTGGATCTAGTGTCAATGACTTTAAATTTAGCAACACGGGTTATAACTATCGTGTCGGTGATGAATTGACCGTTGTTGGTATGAAGACAGATAGTAATGCTGGTGCTGATTTCATCCCCTTTAAATTAACAGTTACTGAAGTACAGGATGATACTTTTTCAGGTTGGACTCCTGGTAAGTTAAAGTTGTTGGATGATTTGTCCAGTGAATTTGATGGCGGATCTAGAATCTTTACACTTAAGGAGACTACAGCGGGAGTTCAGAGAGTTTATAATATTGAAAAAGAACCAGGTTCTTCTGTTGAATTAGATTCTCATTTGGTCATTTTCCTGAACGATGTTCTGCAGGAACCTGGTGTTTCGTATCAGTTCAATGGTGGTAATGAATTAATCTTCAGTGAGGCACCCGTACAAGGGTCTCAGATGCAGATCTTTGTTTATATTGGTACTGATGCCGACGTTGAAGAAAGAACAGAACCACAGACCATTAAACCTGGCGATACGGTAGTAATTGAAAAATCCACTAATAAGACTCTTCCCGTAACTCAGGATGAAAGATATATTAGTAGTATTGAAGATACTGTTACATTAAATACCCCACTGTATGCTGGTGTTGGTATCTCATCGGTAACTAATCCGCTGAGACCTATTAACTGGTACAAACAGCAAAATGATGTTATCGTTGGTGGTGAAATTATCAGTAAGGCGAGAGATATTTACAAATCCAGGATTAATCCAACTACCAGAATTATTCAGAATGTTGGAACAACAACAAGTCATCTATATGCACAAAATGCGGATCTTCTATTTGAAAAAGTAGAACAACCAGATATATCTGAGTTTGATATTAAAATTATTGATAGTGAATTTGTAACCCGTCAAGCGGCGATTGGTACTGCAACAATTTCTGGGTTCGGTACAGTTGCAAGTATCACACTGTCTAATCCTGGTGCAGGTTTCTGGAAAGCGCCTACGGTTGTCATTGCAGGACCAGGTATTGGTACAACTGCCATTGTTACTGCTGGCGTTTCTGCAGCAGGTACAGTCACCGATTTTGTATTTACTAATCCTGGTGCAGGTTATACTTTCTCCGATGCACCTGTTGTGTTTATTGACGCACCACCAGCAAGAATTGAAACTAGAAAGGGTGTTGCTGTATCTGGCGATTTTGGTATTATCACTGGTGTTGGAACCACTGCAACAGGTCTACAATTAGATTTCTTTATTCCCCTCGATTCTCCAATCCGAGATGGATCATTGGGTAATCTTACTAGATCTGGTATTGCGACTCACGATTACTTTATTTTGTCCAGAACTAACGTTGGTGCTGGCGTAACTGCTCTTGATCGTGATGATGCTGTTATCGGTATTTCTACAGAAAATCTTGATGGTGTCTTCCAAGTCGCTCATTATGAGTATATAACTGCGGGTGCCATTTCAACTGTCAGAGTACACACAAAAGTTGCTACAGATCATGGTGTAAATACATCAGGGATGACATCTGGTATTGGTACAAGTTTTGGCGAATTCTCTTGGGCAAAGTTCCAAGTTTCCAGACCTACTAATGGAAAAGAATTTAATGTCAACACAAACAATGGATTGACTGGTCTCTCTACTGCACCCTCTATTATAAGATCGCACGTATTGCCATGAAGTTTAAGATGACGGATCTCATTTATCGAGTTCCGAAATTTTTGTCAAAAGATGAATGTCAATTTCTTATAGAGGAGTATGAATCTAGAGCAAGTGAAAGTGATTTAGAACATTGTCCAGATTCTACCACAGGTATAGATACTTATTCAACGTTTAGTAGAGTAGTACTACAACTTGGTACTGAAGCAGGTGATTTGATGTTCAGAAAAACTGAACAGGCAGTAAATCAATATCTAGATTACCTAGATCGATTTGGTGCTTTTCATATGTCAGGTTTGAGGGAATCGTTGATGTATTCCCACGTTTATAGACTGCTTAAATATAGTGTTGGGGGTAAAATTCACCCACATACAGATCATGATGCTTTTGGTTACGGAAGCGTAACATTTAATCTAAATGAAGAGTATACTGGCGGGGTTTTTAAGTTTTTTAATGGTCAACATAGCGTCCGTTTAAAACGTGGCGAAATGATGATATGGCCAGCAGATTATTTCTGGGTTCATGAAGTTACCCCAATTAAAAGTGGTGTTAGATATAGCACTAATAGTTTCTTACTTTCCATTCCTGTAGAAGTACGTGACGATATTTGTGCGAATATTAATGACTATACCAATAGATGGTTTGAACACCACGGTAAGGTAAAACCAGACCCTTACGCAATCAACCCTAAATAGAAAAAAAATTGTCTAAAAATGCCCGCAATAATTACTGACCAAATTAAAATTTTGAACTGTGCAAATTTTGTCAGTGGCGTTTCGACTTCTGACAATAGTTACTATGTTTTTGTTGGTTTGCCAGATGCCACGGCAACCGATGGTGACTGGAATAGTAATACTCCTTCCCCAATTGATAACTTTGATAATTACAACAATATCTTTGATAATTGTCTTGCTGCTAAAAAATTGACGCCCTCTGACGTAAAAAGGGTTGTCAGAAAACTTGATTGGTCTTCAGGCAGTATCTATGAGATGTATCGTCATGATTACAGTGTAACGAATTTGTCTCCCCAGACCAGTTCAACCAATTTGTACAGTGCAAACTATTATGTTGTAAACTCCGACTTTAGAGTTTATGAGTGTCTTTATAATGGTGCTTCGCCCGCAAACAGTGGGAATGGTACTTTCTCCACTGAAGAACCAGTTCACACCGATCTAGAACCAAGACTAGAATCTGACGGTTATATTTGGAAATATCTTTATACTATTAGTCCTAGCGATATTATCAAATTTGATAGCGTTGATTATGTTCCAGTTCCTGAAGACTGGGGATCTACAACGGCAACTGGATCTGATGTCAAAAATGCTTCTGTAGATGGTAAAATTAGTGTCATTACAATTAATGATACATCTGCTGCCTCTTATCAATTTAGTGGTCTAAAGGAAAACGTACCTGTTAAAGGTGATGGTTTTGGTGCCACCGCAGCGGTATTTTTCACCAACGGTAAACCCACAAGTGTTACTGTTACTAACGGTGGTTCTGGATATACGTTTGCAACACTTGATCTTGATAGTGTTGTCACTGGTAGTGGTGCAGTGTTTGATGTCATCATTCCACCCCCTGGTGGTCACGGTTATGACGTTTACAGAGAACTTGGTGCTTTCAGAGCACTTCTCTATGCACGACTTGAAAATACCGATGCATCGAACCCCGACTTTTTTGTAGGGAACCAATTCGCACAAATCGGTATTCTGAAGAACCCCACACAACCAGGTTCTAATACAATTCAGACACAATCCACCCTAAACACTACATATGCACTCAGATTAACTGGTGCAACTTCTGAAAATCTATCAGTTCAGATTGATGGTGATCTTACCCAAACTATTGGTGTTGGATCAACTGCAATCGGTAAGATTGTTAATTATGATAGCACCACCAAAATTCTATCATACTGGCAAGATAGGGATGTTGCAACTGGAACACCCACCTATGGATACACACTAAATAGATTTACTAGCACTCCTGGTAGCGGGGGTTCTACAAACGTTACAGTTACAACAACTACAGGTACTGCGTCTGTTGGTATTGAAACTACGTTTACTGGACTATCCACAACTGTCAACTCTCGTGTTTATTATTTTGGTAGAACCGTAACTAATGGTCTTGCCTCTCCTGAATTTAAAAAATACTCAGGTGACATTGTTTACATTGATAACAGAGCGGAAATTACCAGGTCGCAAAACCAACGAGAAGATATCAAGATTGTTTTAGAGTTCTAATACGATGCCCCAGAACACCAACTTCAACATCACACCATATTATGATGATTTTGACTCCTCAAAGAACTATTTCCAAGTTCTTTTTAAGGCAGGCACCCCAGTTCAAGCGCGAGAACTAAACAATCTACAATCGATCCTTCAGGATCAAGTAGAAAAGTTTGGTAAGCACATCTTCAAGGAAGGATCTGTTGTCCTACCTGGATCTGTCGCGTATGATAATTCTTACACATCAGTAGTTGTAAATTCAACGTTTTTTGGGGCAGACGTTGAATCCTACTATATGGGACTTGTCGGTAGGGAGATTAGAGGTAAAACATCAGGTATTACCGCAATCGTAAAGGCAGTTCTTTCCTCTAATGACCCCACAACAAAGGGTACTACACTATTCATCAAATATAGAAAGTCTGCTACAGATTTTACATCTAGTGTATTTCTAGATGGTGAGACACTAATCACGAATGAACAGTTCACTGAGAACTTTACTACATTTACAGTTGGCACTGAAGTTGCTTCCTGTATTACCGCTGAAGCGACTTCGATTGGTTCTGCTGTCACTGTAGATGAGGGTGTTTTCTTTGTAAGGGGGTATTTTGTCAGTGTACCTTCTACAACACTTGTACTAGATCCTTATGCAAATGATACCTCGTACAGAGTTGGTTTCTTTGTAACCGAAGAGATTGTTACTGCGATTGATGATAACACTCTGTATGATAACGCTCAAGGATTTAATAACTATACTGCTCCTGGCGCAGATAGATTCAAACTTTCTTTGGGTCTAATTAAAAAAGAGATTGACGATTATAGAGACGAAAATTTCATTGAACTAGTCACCATTAGAAATGGTGAGGTAATAAAACTCAATAACAAGACTCAGTATAGCATCATTTCTGATGAACTAGCAAGAAGAACTTATGATGAGTCTGGAAATTACTATATTAATAAGTTCCAGGTTAATCCTAAAGAATCTCTAAACAATAGATACGATAATTTTGGCGTATTTTTCCCAGAAGAGACTACAATCCAAGGAAATACACCATCCGAAGACCTGATGCTAGCACAGGTCAGTCCTGGCAAAGCATATATCAAAGGTTATGAAACTGAATTGGTAGGTAACCAATTTGTTGACATTGAAAAACCAAGAACCACAAGAACAGTAAAGAGTGCTGCCATTCCTTTTGAGACAGGGAATATTTTCCGTGTTAATAATGTTTATGGTGCTGCCTCTGTTGGTATCGGTACAACTCTTACCGTAGATCTGCGCGACGAAAGACTAGGCACCGATCAAGATGGTACTCCTGGTTCTAGCATCGGTGTTGCTAGAGTTTATGATTATAAACTTCAAAATGCCGCTTATGCAGATGATGCTTCCGTATTTGAACTAGCATTGTTTGATGTTCAGACATTTACTGATCTTACACTAAATCAAGAGTTGGTAATTGATGCTCCTGCACTTATTGAAGGTAAAAACAGCGGTGCTAGGGGTTTCCTAAGGTCTAGAAATGGGGCAACACTAACTCTACAGGACACTGTAGGAACTTTCCTTGCCGATGAGCAGATCATTGTCAATGGTGTCAATAATGGTAGGGTTATTAGCACTGTCACCGCACATAGTCTGACAGATGCCAAATCTATCAGATCCGAATCTGGTATTACTACATTTGCTGCTGATTTTAGACTGAGCACACTTCATTCTTTCGGAGCACAAGCATTTAATATTACTCCAGGATCTGGTGCATCTGCAATCTCCACAATTACCAGTCAGAATAATGGTTGGCAATTAAATGCCAAAGTTGGCGATATTATTGCATATACTAATGTTGGCATTTCTTCAATCATTTACAATAGAGTTACTGCAGTTGCAACAAATAATGTTACTGTTGAAGCAACAACCAGTGTCATTGGTGTTTCTCATGGCGGTCTTCCTGCATCAAGTGCAACTCTAAGCGGCCTTTCGGTTGTAGGTTTGAGAGTCGTAAGTCCTAATTCTGGATATTTGTACTCTGCAATGCCAAATGAGTATATTTCCAATGTTGATCTAACCAACTCAGATCTATTCATTAGAAAAGAGTATACAAATGAAACGGTCGCTGATGGTACTCTAAATCTAGATTCTTTGACTGGTTCTGATTTTGTATATGCACCATTCGATGAAGAAAGATATGTTATTTCGTATGCTGATGGAACTGTAGAACCTCTTACAAGCGATCAGATGAGGATCGTTGGTGCAGGTAAATCCGTAGTATTTGATGGTCTAAGCAAATCATCTGCATCGAATGTAAAGGTAATTACTACACAGCAAACCAGCAAGATTAGTCATAAAGGCAAATTGCTGAATAAGTGCTCTTCTATTACTGTTTCGGGTTCTAGAGATCAATCCTCTGGTGTCACAACTGCAACTCAGGATGGTCTAACTTATAATACGATTTATGGTACTAGAGTTCAAGATAGAGAGATCTCTCTAAATCTTCCTGATATTGTAAGAGTTCACGCAGTATTTGAGTCTTCTACAACTTCTGCACCCACAATTCCTTCCATCACTTTCTCTTCTTTTGATGGACCATCTAGCAATAATGCTGATACAATTGTCGGTGAGGCATTTGTTGGTGAGACATCTGGCGCTTCTGGCATCATTCTAGAGAAGGATGGTACAACAACTCTGCGTTATGTTGGTAAAAATCAGGAATCCTTTGAAGTTGCTGAAAGAGTTAAGTTCCAACAATCTGGCGTTCATGCAATCATTTCTTCTATTAATGCAGGTGATCAAAATATTGCAGATGACTTCAACCTAGACAATGGTCAGAGACTAGAGTTCTATGATTTTGGTAGACTAGTTCGTAAGAATGCTGCTCCTGCTCCATCTAGACAGATCAGAGTATTCTTCGATAACTACACTGTTGATTCTGGTGATACTGGCGCATTCTTTACGAAGAATTCTTACGAACAAACCAGTTATTCTAAGGATGTTCCATCCTTCGGCGGACGTAGAAATACTGATGTTATTGATCTAAGACCTAGGGTTTCTGCATATACTGGTAACAACTCCCCCTTTGAGTTTACCTCAAGAAACTTTGCTGGCAGTGGTCAATCTGTAGCAAACGTGGTTGTTTCTGGTGAAAACATTACCTTTGATTATAGTCACTATCTTGGAAGAGTTGATAAGATTGCTCTAAATCCAGATGCATCGATTAGTGTAACTAAGGGTATTCCTTCTCTAAATCCTATCGCTCCCCAAGGTAGTGGTGATGCTTCATTTGAAATGGGCACTATCCAATACAAACCTTATGTCTTCAATGCAGAAGATGATGTAACCATCACGCTGACTGACTTCAGAAGATACACGATGTCTGACATCGGTAAACTAGATCAGCGAATTGAGAATCTTGAGTTCTACACAAGTCTAAATCTCCTTGAAATTAATACTGCAAATCTTCTAATTGAAGATCCCGAAACTGGTTTGAACAGATTCAAGTCTGGTTTCTTGGTTGATAATTTTGGGACATTTGATGTTGCTGATGCAACAATTCCTGCAATTAAGTATGACATTGATAATAATGTCATGAGTGCAAGCACTGATGATGATACTGTAAATCTACTAATCGGTTCTGAATCGATTATTGGTCTAAATCAAAATGCTGATGGTTCTGTTGATGCAGATTATGTAACTGACCTTCAATCTGAAAACATCAGAAAAAATAAAAATATTGTTACCCTAGATTATAGTGAGGTAACTCACACAAATCAACCCTTTGCTAGTAAACTAGTCAACGTTAACCCATATGATGTTGTAACTTGGTCTGGTAGAATGTCCTTGAGTCCTTCTCAGGATAATTGGACTGTTAGAGAATTTAGAACTATTGATGGTGGTTGGGGCAACAGTGAAACTATCGTTACATCTCAGAGAATCGATAGACTAAGATCTCAAAATATTGGTATTACGGCAACCAGACTGAAACCCAGAACCAACTTCTTTGCAAGTTTTGGTGATGTTGACATGTCTGATACTAGAAAGTTTACCATACCCAAACTTCTAGAAGTTACTCCCGCACTTGGTACTTTCCAGACAGGCGAAACAGTGGTTGGTGTTATGCCATCCACAAATGGTTCGCAGTCTAGCGTCAGAGTAAGATTTAGACTTGCACAAGCAGATCATAAGAGTGGTCCATATAATGCACCCACACTAACATTCTCCAGTAATCCATACGATGATAATGTTGGTCTGTCTTCACAGTACAGCGAAACTACTACGGTTTTGAATATCGATACCGCAAGTTTCAACATGAAGGCGGATGAGAGATTCTATGGTTTTGTTAGAAAGGGTATGAAACTGGTTGGGGAAACCAGTGGAGCAGAAGCAACTATCTCTGATGTTCGTCTGATCTCTGATGATAATGGTGCTCTTCTAGCATCTATGCATATTCCCAGCAGCAATCCATCTTTCAACAATGGTACAAACATTGTTAAGTTCTCTGCTGAAAAACTATCTTATGAACCTCTACCTGGTATATTTGTAAGTAATGCTGAGGCACCTTTCGACTCTTCTGCACAGAGAGTTATCACAACAAGAATTAACAGACGCCAACGTCCCAGACCTGTTGATCCTCTGGCACAAACTTTCTTTGTTGAGGATGTGAATGGTGTATTCTACACCTCTATGGATGTATTCTTTGGAACTAAGAGTACCAGTGTTCCTATTCAACTAGAAATTGTTCTGGTTGAGAATGGAATTCCAAGTACAACTACAGTTCCAGGTTCTGTTGTAACTCTAGAACCATCACAAGTTACTACTTCCACAAATGCCTCTACGGCAACAACATTTACATTTGATGCTCCTGTTTTCTTAGAACCTGGTGAATATGCATTTGTCCTCAAGGCAGATACTGATGCATACAATGTTTGGGTGTCTGAAGTTGGTTCTGAGGATATTTCCACTAAGGATCTACCTGAACTGGAGAAAGTTATCATTAACAAGCAACCTTCTCTAGGTTCTCTGTTCAAGTCTCAAAATGCTTCTACTTGGACTCCTGCCCAACTTGAGGATATTAAGTATGTTGCTAAGAAAGCAAAGTTTGTCACCAATCTTGGCACACTAAGACTTTATAATCCCAAACTGGAGACATTTGGCGCTCGCAATGCTCTTGCTGCTAACGCAGTTGAAGTTCTACCTCAAAAGGTAACTGTTGGTCTTTCTTCTGATCTCAATAACGGATCTGTTGTTGTTGGTTCTGAAATTCGACAGGATAATGCAACTGGTAAGGGTATTATCGAATCCCTACAAGGTGCTCTTGATCTATATGATGCTGGTCTAACCATCACAAATGCTGGTGTGGGGTATTCTAATGGAACATTCCAAAATGTAACCCTCAGTACCCTAACTGGTATTGGTCAAGATGCGGTTGGTATTATTACTGTCACAAGTGGAACCATTGATTCTATTTGTGTTACTGATAGTGGTTCTGGTTATAGTGTTGGTGATACTCTGACGGCAACTTTAGGTAATAATAACCTTGGTAGAAATCTAGTTTTCACTGTTGGAGTTACCACTAATACCAACGCATTTGTTCTAACAAATGTTACTGGTACTTTCAATGAAACTGATCCTATCCAGTATACCGTTGCTGGTGTTGGTTCCACCATGCCAGGAAGAATTCCTAATAGAATCAGTGTCAACTCTGGTGCAAACGACGGTAAGCACTTTAGGGTAACCCATCCTGCTCATGGTATGCAAGCAGCAAATAATAGGGTTAAGATCAGTGGTCTGGTTGGAGATACAATTCCTACTAAACTTACTGTTGGTTATGCCTCCACAACTCTAGAGAATATTAGTGTTGCAAGCACCGCAAACTTCAATATGTTTGAAGGATCTCAGGTCAATGCGGGCAATCCTGGTTATTTGCTGATTGGTGATGAAGTAATTTCTTATACGGGTGTTTCTGGATCTGAAATTACGGGCATTTCTACTAGAGGCGTTGATTCTACTCTATCCAGATCTTACGCTGTTGGTGAACTAGTACACAAGTATGAGTTTGCTGGTGTCAATCTTAGAAAAGTTAACACTGAGCATAGTTTTGCTAATGTTAGCACAAATATTGAAAATCGTATCACCAATGATCAGTATTATGTTAAGATTATGGGCACTCAAAACTTCACCAGCAATAAGCATGGTGGTGGTGTAGAGGCAAGCGCAACCAAGAACGTAAAATTTGATGCCATTGAACCAATTCTAGATACAACTATTCCAAACTCTACAAGTTTTGGTGGAAGAATCAGAACTATTTCTGCAACCAGCGTAGACGGTTCTGAAGTTTCGTTTGTTGATCAAGGATATCAAGAGATCGCTGTTGAGGGAACCACAAGATTCTCTACTCCTAGAATGATCGCTTCTAAGATCAATGAAGATGCAAGACTAGCAGGTATGCCCGCTAATAAATCTCTAACTGTTGAATTGAACTTCTCTACTACCGACGAGAATGTTTCCCCAATGCTAGATTTGTCTTCTGCATCTCTACTTACACACTCCAATAAGATCAACAATCCAGTTTCTAACTATATTACTGATAGTAGAACAAATACTGTTAATGAAGATCCTCATGAGTATGTTTACATGACTAAAGTTGTGTCTCTTGAGAATCCTGCGTCTGCTTTGAAAGTTCTGCTTGCTGCTGATCGTCCCGCATCTTCTGATATTAGAGTCCTATATAGATTATTCAGAACAGACAATCCTGAAATTGAAAGAGTCTTTGAACTCTTCCCTGGTTATGACAACCTAGATGCAAGTGGTCAAGTCATTGATACCAATTTAAATAGTGGTCGCTCTGACAGACAAGTAGTTGCAAGTCAAGATGGTCAATTTATTGATTACGTCTTTACCGCTAACAACCTACCACAATTCACTGGATATCAGATCAAGGTCGTAAGTTCTACAAGCAATCAAGCACTATCTCCCAGAATTAAAGACTTTAGATCTATCGCACTAGCATGATGAAGAAAGCAAAAGTTGAAGGTCACTCCAATCTTGAGAGAGACCTTCAAACAAACGCTATTATTGATACTGACAAACAAGCGTATCAACGGTATATTATGGATAGGCAACAAAGACAGTATCAATCTCAAACGATTGAAAATTTGAAGTCTGAGTTGGATGAAATTAAGTCTTTACTAAAGGAGTTTATCAATGGATCCAAATCAAATATCACTTGATTCAATGTCAAAGTTGTTTGAATACGAACGACAGGCAAGAATGATTGATGAATGTACTGATGTAAAGCAATTGCAAAATATTTGTAAATCCTTTGCTAAACTTTATTTTAAGCAGCAAGAGGTGATGACCTCAATTGGTCTTCCGCTAAATAGTTAAAAATATTAAACCATGGCAGCACCAGTTGTAAATCTGTCTGTAGATCAACATACTGATTTTGCGGCGACTTTTACTATTCGTCAGGCGGATGGTAGCGTCGTTGATTTAAGAGGTTATGATCTAGCGTCTAATATTAGAAAGTGGGAAGGATCTACAAATGTTGTTGCTATGGGCACCACTTATGGCGCTAATGCTGCCCTCGGTAAGATTACTGTAAGTTTAGCGTCTACTGTTACTGGCATTTTAACTGCTGGTAGATATAATTACGATATTATGATCACTAATCAAAGTTCAAATAAGGTTAGTAAAGTAATACAAGGGCAGATGATAGTTGCACCTTCGATGACAAGTTGATGGAAGAGTACGATGTTGTCTTATCTTCATATGATGTTATCAGTGGTCAAGTCGAGTATGAAGCAGAGGTTGTAGTAGACACAGGCATTCAATTATTATCTGCAGATGTTACATTGGGGCAGGGGGGCTTAGAGGTGGCAAATTTGAAGGACCTGGACGATGTAAGTATGACAGGTGCGGGCAACAAGTTTGTCCTGATTTATGATAGTGGAACTAACGGGTTTAAGTTGGTAAATCCTGACGAGGTTCTGGATTCTGCTGCAGGTATTGTTCCTAGTGATCCTGCACCTGTAGGTTTCTCTACGGATACAATCAACTATCTTGACGATGTTTTGGATAACAAAATTGATCTTGATGCTGGTGAGTGGTAAATACTAATAAATATTCCTAGGTTATAATTCGATAATTCAGGGGGCCTTAAATGCCAGCGCCAGTTATACAGTTTAAAAGGGGTCAGTTTGCAAATCTACCTGGTCTAAGAGCAGGTGAACCTGGATTTACAACTGACAAATACGATCTATATGTCGGTATAAATTCTACTACCGATGGGAACAAATTTTTTGGTTCTCACCGTTATTGGACAAAAGAAACCGCAACAACAGGTTCTGGTCTAAGACTTGTTGAGGGTACTAATAATGGTGAAGAATATGTAGAATTGAGAGCGCCTGCATCAGTTGGTGCAGCAGTTACTTATACATTCCCTGCAGCAGCAGTTGATGGTGGTTACCTGCTAGTTGATGCAGATGGTAATCTATCTTGGGATACAACACTAGATGCAACAACAGTCAACGCTGCTGGTGTTGGTACTGTTGCATTCCTACAGTCTACTACAGTTAATGTTTCGGGCATTGTTACCGCATCTGGTGGTTTCGAGGGCGATCTAACTGGCGACGTAACTGGTGACGTAACAGGTAACGCTGATACCGCTACCGCACTTGAGACTGCTCGTGATTTCTCCGCAAGTGGCGACGCAAGTGCTTCTGCTGTTTCCTTCGACGGTACAGGCAACGTTGATCTCGCGCTAACCCTAGCAACCGTTAACAGCGACACAGGCACGTTTGGTTCTCAGACACAGATTCCAGTTGTTACTGTTAACGCAAAGGGTCTTGTTACTGCAGTTTCTACCGCAAGCGTCGGTACTGCACTAACCGTAACTGGTGACTCTGGTTCTGAGCAGATTGATCTTCTAAGTGAAACACTAGCAATCTCTGGCGGTTCTAACGTAACCACTGGTGCTGCTTCTAATGGTGTTACGATCAACCTAGATCCCCAGATTAACCTAACAGCAGTAAACGCATCTGGTATTATTACTGCTTCCTCCTTTAGTGGTTCTGGTTCGGGTCTATCTGCGGGTACAACACCTGTTACAACTCTAGATATTGATGGCGCTTCTGATATCGGCGCTGATCTTGACGATGCAGACCTAATCATTGTTGACGACGGTGCTGGCGGTACTAACCGTAAAGCAACCATGTCTCGCGTTAAGGATTACGTTCTTGGCGGTGGTGCTGGTGCTAACTTTGAACAGATCAATGTTACAGGTATTGCAACCGTAGCATTTGCTGATGCAACAACCCTTAAGGTCGGTGCTGGTGCAACTTTCACTGGTAATATCGATGCTAACGGCGGTCTAGACGTTGCAGGTGCTGCAGATTTCAACGGTGGTCTGACTGCTGATACTGCAACCATTGAAGATCTAACTGCTGGTCGTGTTCTAATCGCTGGTACTGGCGGTTCTGTTGAAGACGATGCAGGTCTAACCTATAATGCAGTAGACAACGCTCTTACTGTTGATGGTGATATTCAGTCTTCTGGTATCATCACTGCTACAACTAGACTTTCTACTGGTGCAATTGGTACTGGCATCAACATTGATACCAACACCATCACTGGTCCTTCCTCCATCACTCTTGATCCCTCTGCTATCAACGATAACAGTGGTACTGTTTTCATTCTTGGTGACCTACAGGTTAAGGGTACAACAACTCAGATTGATTCTACAGTTGTTAGTGTTGCTGACCTAGCGATCGAAGTTGCTAGAGGTGCTGCTAACGATGCTGCTGCAAACGGCGCAGGTTTTACCGTTGACTCTGGTGACGGCGACAAGACCTTCCACTTTGAAGCGGTTGGTGACAACTTCGGTTCTTCTGAGAACCTCAACCTTGCATCTGGTAAGGTTTATAAGATCAATAATACTGAGGTTCTAAGTGCGTCTGCTCTAAGCAGTGCAGTTTCGGTTGACATCGACTCCCTAGATATCGATGGCGGCACAGATATTGGTGCTGATCTTTCTGATGCAGATCTAATCATCGTTGATGATGGTGCAGGCGGTACTAACCGTACATCCACCATGCTCCGTGTTAAGGACTATGTTCTTGGCGGTGGTGCTGGTGCTAACTTCGAGCAAATTAATGTCTCTGGCATTTCTACGGTTACATTTGCTGACGCAACAACCCTTAAGGTTGGCGCTGGCGCTACTGTAACTGGTGCTCTAGACGTTGATGGTGGTGCAGATATTTCTGGTGGCGAAACCACCCTATCCTCTGCAACCGTTAGCGATCTAACCGCTACTCGCCTGGTTATCGCTGGTTCTGGTGGTGCTCTAGAAGATGACGCTAACGTCACCTTCTCTAACGATCGCCTGGTACTTGGTGGTTCTGGTCTAAGTGCAACTGAGGTTTCTGTCTCTGGTATCGTTACAGCATCTGATGTTCGTAACTCCAGTGGCGGTCTTCTCTCCTTGGTCGGTGTTTCGACTTCATCGGGTGATGCAGGTCTGGTCACTGCCTTCAAGTTCCGTGGTACTGGTCTAGAGTCCTTCACTCTAGAAAATGGCGTCGCAGACGTTGAACTGACTGGTGTTGCTGCTACAACCTTCACCACAAGTCAGACCTTCACCGCAACTTCTGGTCAAACTTCCTTCACCTTCGGTTCTGGTTACAGCGAAGGTTTCCTAGATGTTTATCAGAACGGTGTTCGCCTAATCACTGGCACTGACTACACTGCAGAAAACGGTTCTAGTGGCGTCTTCACCCTTGCGGTTGGTGCCAACCTCAACGACCAAATCGAAGCAGTTGCATATAAGTCTCTTGGTGATATCGTTCATGTTCAGTCCCTCAAGACTGTTAGCGATCTAACGGTTTCGGGTATTGCTACTATCTCTGGTAGCATGAACGGTGCAGTTAACTTCACTGGTGTTTCGACCACTGGTCAACTACAAACCACTGATGTTAATGCTGCTGGTATCGTAACCGCTTCTTCCTTCAGTGGTTCTGGTTCGGGTCTAAGCGCAGGCACGGTTCCCCTAACCGCGATCGATATCGATGGTGGTTCTTCTCTGAGTGGTGCTCTTGCTGATGCTGATCTGTTCATCGTTGATGATGGCGCAGGCGGTACTAACGTCAATGCAACTGCTCTAGACATCAAGAACTATGTTCTAGGTGGTGGCGCGGGTGCTAACTTCGCAGCAATCAATGTCTCGGGTATCGCAACTGTCACCTTCGCGGACGCAACAACCCTTAAGGTTGGCGCTGGCGCTACTGTAACTGGTGCTCTAGACGTTGACGGAGGTGCCGATATTAGCGGCGGGGAGACCACTCTATCGTCTGCTACGGTTTCTGACCTAACTCAAGGTCGCGTCGTCCTTGCAGGCGCTGCTGGTGCCCTTGAGGACAGCGCAAACCTAACCTTCGGTGATAATGGTCTGACGGTTTCCAGCAGAGGTGCTCTGGTTGCTGCCGCATCTACCTTCAGCGATGACTTGGCAGTCGGTGGTGACGTGGTTATCACAGGTAACCTAACCGTTAATGGTACGACCACTCAAGTCAATACCAACAATACCACGATTGAGGACGTTCTACTTGAACTCCAAGTCGTAGATGGCGGTGCTCTAACTGGCGACACCAATAAGGACGTTGGTCTGGTACTGAACTACTTTGATGGTTCTGCCAAGAAGGCGGCAATGTTCTGGGATGACTCCTCTGCACGCTTCGCGATGGCGAGCGATGCAACTGAGAGCAGCGGTGTTCTAGGATCTCTCACCTACGCGGGTCTAGAGATTGGTGGTCTATTCCTCAACGACTGTGCAGGCGCTTCGCAGGTTATCTCCTGCAGCGGCACCACACGTTCGCTAGAGAACATCACAATCGACGGCGGATCCTTCTGATAGGATTCTGAAAACCAAATAAATAGGGGGGCATACGCCCCCTTTTTTTATGGCATCCGAACAAGAATTTCAAGCACTATTGAACGTGTATCAAAGAAAAGTATCAGACCTCACTTCTCAAGCAATTGCATTAGAAGCAAGAGTTATGGTACTTTCTTCTCAACTAAATAGTTTACAACAAGGTACTACTGTACCTGATGAGCAACCACAGAAAACAGGCCGACGAGTAAATACTAAGAAGTCTAATATGGATTCTGGGGAGTTCTGAACGCTTCATAGCATATTGTAATTAGATGGCAAATCCAAAGATTAAAATTAAGCGATCAGCGATCGCTGGGAAGGTTCCTCATTACCCAGATAATATTGGGTTGGGCGAATTTGCAATTAACCATGCAGACGGTAAGGTATTCATTGCTGCAGGTCAAGATGGTGTGGGTGTTGGAACCACCGTCATAGAGGTTGGTATTAGTACGGCACGCATCCTCTCTGGTATTGCCACTGTTACAACGCTAGAAGTAACTAATCTTACAGCAACAAACCAAATCACTGGTATTTCTAGTGGTGCCACAAAGGTTGAAACCGTAACTGATGGCGGTAACCAGTGGCACCATGTTGGATTTTTAGATAATAGAACAGGATATCAAAAAATTAAAACTAATGGGTTAACTTATAACCCAAGTACAGGAAAACTATATGCAGGTATTGGTAGTTTTCATACAATCACTGGTGATCTAACTGGTGATGTTACTGGCGATCTAACTGGTGATGTTACTGGTAGTTTGACTGGACCTGTTACTGGAGATCTTACTGGTAATGTTACTGGAGATCTTACTGGTAATGTTACTGGTGGCAAAATTAGTGGTGAAGTAACCGCAGATCAACTAAGAGTTACTGGTGTTTCTACATTCCAAGGTAATGTATATCTTGGTGATAGTGATAGATTGTATTTTGGTGATGGTGATGATTTACAGATTTATCATGATGCAACCAATAGTTATATTGATAATACTACTGGTGATCTATGGATAAGAACAGTATCTCCTGGTGATGATATTAATGTTAGATCGGCAGATGATATTACTATTCAAAATAATGGTGGAACAAACGCTGCTATCTTCAAGGGTGGTGCAGGTGCATGGTTATATTATAGTGGAGATTTAAAATTTGAGACCACTGGTTATGGTGTAACCGTTTCTGGTGGCGTCTATGCCTCTGGCATTTCTACATTCCAGAGTGATGTTAATATTGGTGGCACATTATCTCTAAGTGGAACTGATTTAACTGCCACTGCCACAGAACTTAACCACTTAGATGGTGTTACTGGTATTACACTGGGTACTGCTAACGAATTACTAATTGTAGGTTCGGATGGAAGTAGTATTGAAAGTGACGGTACACTTACCATTGACCCAGGCAACAACTATGTTGGTATTAACCAAACCTCTCCTGAAGTAACATTACATATGACAGGCGAAGGTGCTCAAACAGCACAGATTCGCATGGAGCAGTACAATGATAGTGCTGACGCTCCAGATGTAAGAACAAGAAGATATAGAGGTACAATTGCTTCACCTGCTGCTATACAATCAGGTGATTATCTTTATAGAAGTAACCACGAATACTGGAATGGTTCAGCACTTATTGTTGGTGGTAGTTTTGCTTTTGATAACACTAACAATGCCAATAGAACACAGTTTGCTGTTTCAGTTACCACAGATGGTACATCAGCAGATCCTAATACACCGAGTAAAACACAATTTAAGATTGATGGTAATGATAGTGGTGCTATTACATTCAACAACGCATACAAGTTTCCAACAAGTGATGGAAGTGCTAACCAGGTACTACAATCAGATGGTGCGGGTACTTTAAGTTTTACAAGCAATGTTACATTCGCAGAACTCAATGTAACTGGTCTTTCTACATTCTCTGGTGATGCCGATTTCCAAAATGTATCTGTTGGTGGCACATTATCTCTAAGTGGTGCAGGTTCTCAGTTCTTTGCATATAATGAAGATACAGTCAAGGTAAAATTTGCAAATTGGTATTCATCCAATGACCGCCAATATGGTATGGGTCAACTTTGGTTTGAAACTTGGTTTGCTGCTATTGATAATAATCCATCACAATCATTAAGAGACGAAAGAAGAATTGGTTTTTATCTTGAACAACCAAATAATGGATCATCCGACTCTGGTGGAACTAATAATCTTCATCCTACCAATGATAGGATGCACATTGATATTAATGGAGTATTTGTTAGAGATAATTTTGAAGTAGCTGGTGTTTCTACATTCCAAGGTAATGTATATCTTGGTGATAATGATGCATTGTATTTTGGTGCTAGTAATGATTTACAAATAGTTCACGATGGAAGTAATAGTTGGATTACTGATCAAGGAACTGGTTATCTTGGTCTTGTAAGTAATGGAACTGGAGTTATGCTCCAGAAGCAAGGTGGGGAATTTATGGGAAGATTCCTCACAGACGGAGCAGTAGAACTCTACTACGACAACTCCAAGAAATTTGAAACCACTGGTGCTGGTGTAACGATTACTGGTATTGCAACTGCCGCAACATTCTATGCAGAAGGCGGCACCTATGCTGCTGGAACAGATACTGCAACAGATGCTGCACTTATTATAGAAGAAGAAGGTTCAATTTATACGAGAGATGGTGTCTATCTCAGAAATCTTATTCAGAAAAAATCTGATATTATTATCATTGGTCAGCAAAATACAACTCTCATTGATGGTATTGAATTAAAACCTGGACGTTTAGGTTCAGTAAAACTTCATCACGGAGGAACAACTGATAATGTAAAACTCCAAACAACTACTAGTGGTATTGAGATAACAGGAACCACAGATACTGATCAACTGAATGTCTCTGGAATTTCTACAATTACAACAGTCAATAATGGTGTAACATTAGATGTTGTTGCTGATTTTGCTTCTGGAAGAAACGATACACTTAGAGTTCGTTCCACACAAGATAGAGATGCTGGAATAGAAATCGGGCATCTTAATAGTAAATGGAACATTTGGATTGA
>Ga0255761_10000926_pt1 | contig 27172 bp, 27 predicted proteins | sample 071ome_29_FD_179961 | JGI IMG/M metagenome (GOLD analysis project Ga0255761, IMG submission 179961) | Coastal salt marsh microbial communities from the Groves Creek Marsh, Skidaway Island, Georgia - 071407BT metaG (version 2) | ecosystem: Environmental > Aquatic > Marine > Intertidal zone >... | reverse complement strand
TTCCCTGACGCCAAAACCCGCCGTGTTTGAATTTTCACTACTCAGTCGTATTCCCAGGACAATGAATGGCTGGAACACGAATATTTAAGGATTACCGGATACATTGTTCCAGTCCCCCGCAGGGCGGTGTGAGTCAATGCAGGGATGGTGAGGCAGCAGCTGTGAGACCTGGCATGGCCCGGGGATTTGGGGCAACGTTTTTACGATGGTTGGTGTAGAAATTATCCGCGGCTAAAGCCGCTGCTGCGCAGATACCCGTGTCGCAGGAGCGGCTTTAGCCGCGAATGCATTGTTTCAGAACCTTATTCTGGTTTTCTGAAGCGCAAAACGAAGCGGTCGGACTTGCCGCTGACTTCCGGCTGGCCAACTTCCAGGCTCAGTTCGTCATCGGGCATGGCCAGCAGGTCGCTGTAATCCTCAAAGACAAATCCGGACTCCTGAACTTCTTTGACGACCAGTACCGGGTCCACGCGGCGACCGTTGAAGCGTGCAGTAGCCTGGTTGTGGCGACGGGTGTGGTCGACGATGCCATAAATGCCGCCGGGCTTCATAGCATTGAAAATGGTGCTGTTTAGGTTCATGCGATCGTCGTAGGTCATGTTGTGGTAATTCTGGAAGGTCAGCACCATGTCCACCGGTGCGACATTCCAGTCACCACCGGGACCGATCCACATGTCGCGGTCGCTGGTTTTGGCACGGCCGTTGTAGTCGAGCTTCTCGACGCGATCCATGCCTGGCAGGGCCAGTGTGGGTTCCAGGGCATCACTGTAGGAGCCCAGGTCGGGCTGGGTGGTGTAGAGCTTGCCTTCCTCACGCAGAACGGGGCCGAGAATCTTGGAGTACCAGCCACCAAAGGGCCATATCTCAATGACCCGCATGTCTGCTTCAAGGCCAAAAAAGGCCAGCACTTCTGCCGGTTTACGGTACTGGTCACGGGCCTTGTCGGCCTCTGTACGGATATCGCTGGCCATGGCTTCGCGAATTTGACTCTCAATGCTTTGGGCAAAGAGACTGGTCGAAAAAAAAAGTGATGTCAGGACGATCAGGATACGGTACATGAGATTTCCCTTGTTAAAGACAGCTATCAGATAAGCTGGCTAATGGCGGGCCGCCAGAAGCGCACGTGAAAGCATAGCAATGGGCCTGGCCGTTCACAATATGACAGGCCATGGCGGCATGCCCTATCTGGGGCCGGGTGATCAGGAAAATTAGTGCAGGGTTAAAGCGGTTTGGCGCGTTTCTGCATGATCTGCAGAATATTGCTGCTCAGGACAAAGGTCACGATAAGCAGGGCAATGGACATGGCAAACCATTGCAGCGCATAGGAGAAGTTACGACCCGTATCCACATAGACCGTGGGCCAGTGCCTGATGAACAGACCAGGCTGGTCTTCATCAAGGCGAACTTCATAGGGGAAGATGCTTTCCTCAAACAGCGGGGCCAGTTCCAGGGTATTCAGGAAGCGGATTTCCAGCGGCCACCGGGTGTTGGACAGGTCGATGTCGTTAGTGCGGTCGGCCTGTTTCTGTGTGGGTACATACAACTGGCCTTCGATGGTCATGTCGCCCTCAACAGGGTCTACCTTGGCCAGCAATTCTTCATAGGTTCTGGCATACACCCACCCGCGACTGACAAACACGACCTTTTCTGACGAATTCAGCTGGAACGGGGTCACGACTTCATACCCCAGTGTGTCTTCATAGGTCTGATAAATCATGAACAGGGTTTTGTCGTTGCGGAACCGGCCGGTGAGGGAGACGTGCAGGTTCTGGATGGTCAGGGCATCGTTTTCCAGACCGGACATGGCGACTTCTTCAATGGGGAGCGCATAGTCCGCACCCATCTCGTCATAGGATTCCTGCAGGGCGATTTTTTCCTGCGCCCGGCCCATCTGCCAGACGCCGAGTCGAACCAGGCCACCAAAAGCGGCCAGGACGCATAACGCCACGATCAGGTTGAACCGGATTTCCAGCTCGCCAAAAGTGAAGGTCTTGCGAATCATTTCGGACAGTCAGGGGCAGTGAATGAGGCCCGCTATTATGCCACAAGTGCGAAACCGGATTCATGCATGACGCCGGAAAATCCAGCGCCCCAAAAGAGAGCCGGCTGCGATTCAGGTCATTAGACCCGAATGCGGCCGTGAGAGTGAGAGTCGGTTATCTGGTGTCTGATCAGACCGCTACTTTGTGCGAAGCGATGCCTGCCAGGATAATGATAATGCCGCCAACTGAGACAACGGCCATTGCACCGCAAATTAAAAAGATCATGCCTGTTTCTTCTGTGTGTTTTTTGATGTGTTGCCAGTATAGAAACACCGAGTTACAGGGGCATTGATCTGAATCAACAGGATGGTGTGGGGGGCTGCACAGGCTGTAAAAAAAATTAACGGACCGGAAACAAAAAGGCCGGCATGAATGCCGGCCTTTTATTGTTTGCCTGGAGCAGGCGGGGGTGATCAGCCGTTGATGTAATGGACAAACGTCAGGCCAATGATCACTACCACCATGATGATGGCAAAGGCATCCGCATCGCTGTCGCTGCCTTCTTCGTACTGCTCAAGTTTTTCTTGGTCGCTTAACATAATCTTATTTCAGTCAGTGAATGGAATGGGCTGCTCAGTGCTCGGCGCTCATTTCGCTGTCATGGCTCTCGCCGTGTTCTACATGAACACGCTCGGCCTGTGCCGGGTGGCCCATGTAGTCGACACGGGTGCCGAAGACATAGAAGCCTTCGGAGATCATGAAGCCGATGAAGAAGACCAGCAGCAGGGGAGGCACCAGGATCGTCGTGATCAGCGCCATACGCTCCCACATGACATGCATGAACACCGCAATGATGAAGCCGGCCTTCAGGAGCATGAAAATGATGATCAGGGTCCAGCGCAGCATGCCCTGGAAGTCGAAGTAGTCAACCAGGTAAGAAAAGAAGCTGAGAACGAACAGCAGGATCCACACCTTCAGGTAGATGCCGATCGGATGTTCCTGTTCGCCGCCTGCCTGGGCATTGTCGTGAGTTGAAACGTTTTCCATAGTGTATAAACCTCGTGCTTCTACTGACTTACCAGAGATAGAAAAATGCGAATATGAATACCCAGACCAGGTCAACAAAGTGCCAGTACAGGCCGGCAACCTCCACGATGGAGTAGTCGCCGCTCTTGTCATAGTGGCCTTTGAGAACCTTGGTCGCCACGATCAGCAGGTAGATCACGCCGCACGATACGTGCAGGCCGTGGAAACCGGTGACCATGAAGAAGACAGAGCCGAACTGCGGCGCACCCCACGGGTTGCCCCAGGGACGGACACCTTCAGAAATCAGCTTGGACCACTCGAATGCCTGCATGCCCACAAAGCTCAGGCCGAACAGACCGGTAATAAGCATTAACTTGAACACGCCCTGCTTGTCCTTGTGCTGGGCAGCGCGTACGGCCAGGGCCATGGTGCCTGAGCTGGTGATCAGGATGAAGGTCATGATCGCAATCAGGATCAGCGGGACGTTGGTGCCAAACAGTTCCAGGGAGAAGACTTCACTGGGGTATGGCCACGGCTCGGTGGTGGTCCGACGCACATTCATGTACCCGATGAGGAAGCAGCTGAAGATGAAAGTATCCGATACCAGGAATAACCACATCATCACCTTGCCCCAGGGCACGTGGTAGGCTTGCTTGTCGGCTGACCAGTCCTCTACGACGGTCTGGCCATGCTGTGACAGTGTCAAAGATTCTCCACTCATAAAGGCATCCTAAGTTTCAAGAGAGTAATATCAGTTATAAGTTTTATGTATACGAAAGCAGGGCAAAAACCACTAGCCAGACCAGCAGCAGGAAGTGCCAGTACACGGCACACAGTTCCACGCTCAGCCTGACGGCCTTGATTTCTATCCCGGACCACACCTTGAAGGTCGAACGGGTCCACACCCACAGGCCGCCCAGGATATGCAATCCATGCAGGCCGGTGAGGAGATAGAAAAAGGAGTTGGCCGGGTTGCTGTTCAAGTAGAAGCCGGCATTGTTCAGCTCTTCCCATGCGCTGACCTGGCCGAAGATGAAGGCCAGGGTAAGAGCGCCGGAGGCGAGCATGCCCCATTTAACCTGTTTCGTCATGCTGCGCTTGGCCGCACCGCGGGTCCACTGCATGGCGGCGCTGCACAGGAACAGCATCACCGTATTGACCCAAAGCAGGCCGGGCTCTGGCATCGGGCGCCAGTCATCCAGATCCATACGGATGAAGTAGGCGACGATGAACAGCATGAACAACACGAAGACCACCGCTAGGAACATGCGCAGGGCGATCCGTTTCGGATGCAGTCCCTCACCCAGTTCCCTGCCTTTCAGACCGGGATCTTCGCCCTGGTAATCCCAGGGCTTGTCGAAAATACTTTTGAGCAGGCTCATGGTTTTAACAATCCCTTAGAGGTCGTGGCCTACGTATTTCGCGTTCGGGTCTTCCATCTCGACTTCTTCTGGTGGCATGTTCTGCGGTACGAAGTCTGATTTTGCGCCCGGTACGCTGTATTCATAGGCCCAACGATAAACGGTTGGCAGTTCCGGACCCCAGTTGCCGTGTCCCGGCGGATGTTCGTGGGTGAACCATTCCAGGGAAGTGGCTTCCCAGGGATTCGGGTCGGATTTCTTGCCTTTCCACAGGCTCCAGACGATGTTGACGATGAACACGACCTGGAACGCGGCAACCCAGATAGCTGCCAGGGTGATGTTGGCATTCAGGGCCTGGGCAGAATCAGGCACGAAGTCTGTGGTGCCCATGGCGTAGTAACGACGCGGTACGCCCATCAGACCGAGGTAGTGCATCGGCAGGTAGATGGCATAGGTACCGAAAAACGTGGCCCAGAAGTGGATCTTGCCCAGGGTGACGTTGAACATCTTGCCCGAGGCTTTCGGGAACCAGTGGTAAATCGCGGCATACAGGACCAGTACCGGTGAGACACCCATCACCATGTGGAAGTGGGCAATCACGAAGTAGGTGTCTGACAGCGGCAGGTCGACGGTCACGTTACCCAGGAATATACCGGTCAAGCCGCCGTGCACGAACGTGAAGATGAAGCCGCAGGCAAACAGCATGGGGACGGTCAGGCGAATGTTACCTTGCCAAAGGGTCAGTACCCAGTTGTAAACCTTGATCGCCGTCGGCACCGCAATGATGAGGGTGGTGAAGGCGAAGAAGAAACCGAAGTAGGGGTTCATGCCAGAGACATACATGTGGTGAGCCCAGACGATGAAGCTCAGACCACCAATGGCAATGATCGCCCATACCATCATGCGGTAACCAAAGATGTTCTTGCGGGCATGACAGCTCAGGACGTCAGAGACCAGACCGAAAGCGGGCAGGGCGACGATGTACACTTCCGGATGACCAAAGAACCAGAACAGGTGCTGGAACAGAACCGGACTGCCGCCATCGTGTTCCAGGGTTTCACCCAGGGCTACCATGGCCGGCAGGAAAAAGCTGGTACCGACCATCTTGTCAAAGAACATCATGATTGCGGCTACAAACAAGGCCGGGAAGGCAAACAGGCCGAGCACGGTGGCCACGAAGATGCCCCAGATGGACAGCGGCATACGCATCAGGGTCATACCGCGGGTACGGGCCTGCAGAATGGTGGTGACATAGTTCAGGCCGCCCATGGTGAAGGCCACGATGAATACCGCCAGGGAAGCCAGCATCAGCACGATCCCCATGTCAGAACCCGGGGTACCTTTAGTAATCGCTTGTGGCGGATACAGGGTCCAGCCAGCGCCGGTGGGGCCGCCTGGTACAAAGAAACTGGCCATCAGGATGATGCAGGACAGCAGGAAGAACCAGTAGCTGAGCATGTTCAGGAACGGGAATACCATGTCGCGCGCACCTAATTGCAGTGGAATCAGGTAGTTGCCAAAGCCTCCAAGAAAAAGGGCCGTGAGCAGGTAGACCACCATGATCATGCCGTGCATGGTCACGAACTGGTAATAATCCGCCGGATCGATCATGGCGAAGGAGTCCGGATAACCCAGCTGCAGTCGCATCAGGACTGACAGTGCCAGACCCACCAGGCCCACGGCAATCGCCGTCGAACCGTACTGGATGGCGATTACTTTATGGTCCTGGCTCCAGACGTATTTGCTGATAAAGGTGTGCGGATGATCATGCATCTCTTCCTTCTGATCCGCTATAGGTACATAAGCCATTACTGTCTCCTCGTTTCTACCGGTTTGTCTTGGTACCGGTGACTTGATATCAAATTCTGTTGATGAATATTCGCTATTAATGCGCTGACCGGATTAAGGCAGGGTGTTGATGTAAGCCACGACGTCATCGATGGCTTCCTCATCCGCAAGCGCACTGACCATGTGAGTCATCTGGTAACCCAGCTGATCTTCCGGGTGGTTGCCTCGGGTGCCGTCCTTGAAGTACTGCAGCTGACGCTTCAGGTACCAGTCCGTCATGCCGGCCAGACGGGGAGCATGTGTGCCCCAGCTACCTTCACCCTCACGACCGTGACATACCGAGCATTTGCCCTGGTACAGGTCGTAGCCGTTGGCCAGGTCGCCGGTGATGGTTTCAGGAGCCGGGTTGTCGGGCAGTGTGTCTATGTAGGCAATGACGTTATTCAGGATCTGGTCAGTGGCCAGGGTGGCAGCCATCGGGGCCATCTGCATGCCGTAGGTGTCATCCGGATTGGTGCCGCGCACGCCAGTCTTGTAGTACTCGATCTGTTGACGGATGTACCAGCCTTCCTGACCGGCCAGTTTCGGCGCGTTCAGGGCCACATTGCCTTCGCCGTTGGCGCCGTGACAGGCGGAACAGACAGCGTAGCTGGCCTGGCCTGCTGTGGCATTGCCGGCAGCAGCGACCTGGGTTTCAGCAAACGTCTTCTGGGTGGCTAGCCAGGCGTCGTAATCTTCACGTGGCTCGACAACCACGGTACCGCGCATGACAAAGTGGCCCAGGCCACAGTGCTCTTCACACAAAATATCAAAACGACCTTCGCGGGTCGGTTCCAGCCACATGTAGGTCACGCTACCTGGCACCATGTCCATTTTCACGCGGAACTGGGCTACTGTGTAGTCGTGCAGCACATCCTTTGAACGCAGCAACAGGTGGACCGGCTCTCCCAGCGGCAAGTGCATTTCCTTGGTTTGGACAATGATGTCGTCCTGGCCGTACGGATCTTCAGGATTCACCCCCAGCGGGTTGTTTGGGGTGACATGTTCGGTACCGGCAGTGCCCATGATGCCGTCGGCACCCGGGTAACGGAAACTCCACTGCCACTGCTGACCGACAACTTCAACTTCATGAGCATTTTCAGGGACTTGTACGAAATTGGCCCACACGAACAGGCCTGGTGTCAGCATGGCAGCGACGCCAAGGGCTGTGAGGCTGGTCAGCCACATTTCCAGCTTGTGGTTTTCCGGCTCGTATTTGGCGCGACGGTTCTTGTCGTAGCGATACTTGTAAACGGCGTAGGCCAGGAAGGCGTTCACCGCAATAAATACGAATCCTGCCACCCACATGGTGATGTAGATGGTGTTGTCGATAGAGCCCCAGTTGGAGGCAATCTCTGTTAGCCACCAGGGACTCCAGAAATGGAAAATGATTGAAATGATGATCAGAAAGATAATCGCGACGACGAATGCCATAGATTTCCAGTCCTTAAGTTACATCTGCCTGACCGACTTCAGTCACCCGAGCAGTATTTACAGTTTTATGAATCTCGTTGAACGTATAGCTAAATTTTTCCTGCTGCCCGGGCCAATTACCGAACGCAACGCTGGTGGATTGCTGGCCTCATAACCAGCAAACGGCCGGGACGGGAAATCAGCAATCCGGAAACTGGGGTGTCGAGTGAGGGGACAGTGTCAACTACGCAGAAGGAGTGGCAGAGGGATTGAGAGTGGGAAAATCGGTGACCAGTCTGACCTGTCCTGTTTCCTGCTTTTTGCATCGTTCTCAAGCTACTGCTTTATGTCAACTCAATCTGGTGATCTGTCTTGCTGCCGGCGGTCTATGCGCTATCGGCTGACCGGCCGTCTTGTCCTTTTTGAGCGGCAGGTCTTTGTTGATCCCAAGCAATTGATTTAGTGAGTAAAAAAATTCAATGCTTGGGTTCTTCCCAGATCCTTGGCCGACACGAACTAGCCGGCTCACAACACGGGCATAATGGTAAAACATCACCCCACTCAGGGCAAGATATTTCGGGAGATACAAGCCCGTTTTTCGTTACTTTTCAGCCTCTTCACTCGCGGCTGATTGACCTGGATCAAACGCCGGATCGGTGGCTTCACCGCTTACCGGATTGTTCTTATGACTCCCCTGGTCTGCGAACATCAGGGATTTTCCCTTGGCCCGGCTGAATTTGGCCATGACCAGCATGAAAATCAAGATCACGAGCGTGCCAAACGCGTTCTCAACGGCAGTCACGGTATCGCGGATAGTCAGCGAATACAGATAATCGACGAATGTGACAGCGCTGAGCAGGTAGAGCAAAATCGCGAATCCGATCAGCAACATCCCGGTGAATCTGGTCATGGTGTTCTCAAGGAGTTTTTCTTGCGTTTCTTTTACGGAGCGCGATTGTAAACCGCTCAATCGGATTTTGCATTTTTTGTGGAAACCGCAACCATGGTCAGGCAAAGCAGTTCGAGCTTGGGCACACGGCATGCCTCGCGTAATGACCAGCACAGGAGCAACTGGAATCAAAAGGGCATCGATGACCACAGAAAGCACGCCTGCAAGCCAATTCGGGGACAGCCGGATTAACTGTGTCACTGCTTATATTATGGCCAACCTGGATGAAGCCCTGGCTATGGACAGGCTTGCCGCCCTGAGTGGGCTGTCGTGCTTTCACTTCCACCGCCTTTTCAGGCAGGTGACGGGCATGACGGTCGGGCTTTTTATCCGACTGGCCAGGCTAAAGCGTGCCTCACTGCAACTGGTGTTCAATCGCCAGCGGCAGATCACCGACATTGCCCTAGAAGCCGGTTTCGAGTGTCCGGAGTCATTCACGCGTGCTTTCAGGCGGGTATACGGACAGGCACCATCTTTGTCCCGGCACCAGCCTGACTGGGAAAGGTGGTGGCCAGTCCATCACCCGTAACGTCAACCAACCCCATTCACGAGGGAGCAACACACCATGCCAGTTCATATCGTCAATTTTCCGGAGACCCGGGTCGCCGCACTCGAGCATCACGGCCCCGAAAGCCAGACCTACCAAAGCACCATGAAATTCATCGAGTGGCGTCAGGCCAACCGTATCGGCCCTGAACAGGGCAACACCTACGGCATTCACTACACCGATCCGGCCAACACCATTCCCGAGGATTTCCGTCTCGACATCTGCGTGTCAGTCGAGCACGAGGTACCCCAGAATCCCCAGGGTGTCATCAACAAGATCATCCCGGCCTGTCGCTGTGCCGTGGCCAGGCACAAGGGCTCGCGCGACCATGTCAGTGCGGCGGAATATCTCGTGTACGAATGGCTGCCCGCGAGTGGTGAAGCGCTTGGCGACTTCCCGATCTTCTTCCATTACGTCAATGTCGGCCCGAACGTACCGGAACATGCCATGATCACCGATGTGTACTTGCCGCTGAAATCGAAGTCAGCGTAGGTCGGCATGGGCCCGCAGCGCCATTTGCCGACAAGGTCAGTAAAAAGGCCAGGAACAAAAGGCCAGGAACAAAAGGTCTGGAACAAGGCACAGGGGATGGCGTTAGTTGCCTGGATCGTGATCAGGCGGCAAAAAAAGGCTGGGCGGCGTGGGGGTGGATTCAGCCGCGAACAATCCGGTACTGCGCTCGACACGTAAAAACCCGTGTCAGGAACGTCACTACAAGCCCCTTTTCGATCAGTGTACAATCCGCCCCTGTGATTCCCCTTGTGCCTTGCCCCTTGTCCCTTATCCCTGAAGATATCAACGTTGGCATGTTAGTTCGTGGCCTGGTCCTGCTCATGATATTCATCTGCCTGCCCTCGCAGGGGTGGGCACATGGTAGCGTGACCCCGGAAGGCGATCTCTGTGTGATCAAGATCGGCTTTTACAGTGCCCACTTCAAGATCTACCAGCCGCGGACCCGCGAGCACCAGGACTACTGCGAGGATTTGCCTGACCGCGGTGAAACCATTTTTGTCATGGAATATACCTACGGCGATCTCGGTCAGGTACCGGTGGATTTCCGGGTCATCCGCGATGTCACCGGCCTGGGACGTTTCGCGCAACTGCAGGATGTCGAGGCCCTGTCGGCAGCTGAAATCGAGGCGGCCACGGTGCTCTATCGGGCACCGGGTAAACAGCCTGATATCTACACCATCAATCATGATTTTGATGAAGCCGGTAACTACCTGGGAATCGTGACCGCACGCCACCCGCAAACCAATCAGCTTTATACCGCCGTATTTCCCTTTGAAGTGGGCTACATCGGCTACGGATACCTGCCGTTGTTCATCGTACTGTTTTTACTGGTACAGGGTGGCTACTGGTGGATGAACCGGGATCGCCGGCGTGGCAGGCGCCTGGTGCCGAAATCAAATCAACCGATCAAGGAAGCATGACGTGAAACCATACATCACAGCTGTATTTTCCATACTTGCACTGGCCCTAGCGAGCATCGCCGAGGTAACAGCCCAGCCAGGAGCAGTTGAGCTGACATCGGCCAATGGCCATTTCGAGGTCAGTTACAAGAGCCAGTTGTCCCCCATTGCCATCAACCAGATTCACAGCTGGGTGCTGCATGTTGAAACGGCAGACGGTCAGGCCGTGACCGGCGCTGAACTGGTCATTGCCGGTGGCATGCCTGAGCATAATCATGGTCTGGCGACAGCACCTGGATTTACCGAGCAGGGCGGTGGTGATTACCTGCTGGAAGGGTTGCGCTTCCACATGATGGGCTACTGGGAACTGGAGTTGTCGATCAGCGCTGGCGGCGTCAAGGACAAGGTCATCATCGCGCTGGAGTTATGAACCTGAGCATGCGACATCAGCAAGGGCTGTCCCGACCAATCCTGGTAACAGGCCTGATCGTGCTGGCGGCGGTGGCGGTCTGGGGGGGCATGGTGTTCCGGCCACCGGGCCCGTGGACAGCGGACGAAAAGGATTTGATGCGTTCCCTGTGGCTGGGCAGCCTGCCTGAGCCACCGTACAACCCGTCCAACCATGTCGCTGCCAATCCGGTTGCCGCCGAACTTGGTCATGCACTGTTTTTTGATGCGCGCCTGAGCGCCAACGGTGAAGTTGCCTGCGCGTCCTGCCACCAGCCGGACAAACGTTTTACCGATGGCCTGGACAAGGCACGTGCTATCGGTGAGTCCAGACGCAATACTCCCAGCATTGTGGGCCTGATATACAGTCCCTGGTTGTACTGGGACGGACGCCGGGACAGTCTCTGGTCACAGGCGTTGTCGCCACTGGAAGATCCCGAGGAACAGGGCGGCAACCGCATGCATATTGCCCGCTTGGTCACCACCGATCCTGATTACGCCCCGGTCTACAAGACCCTGTTTGGCGAGCTGCCGGACTTTTCCGATACCGGGCGCTTTCCCGAGCATGCCGGCCCGCAGCTGCAGCCAGCCTGGGACCAGGCATGGCAGGGCATGGCGACACAGGACAGGGAACTGGTCAACCAGACCTTTGCCAATATCGGTAAGACCATTGCTGCCTATGAAGCCCTGCTGCTGCCGGGGCCTGCACGTTTCGATGCCTACGCCGAAGCCGTGCTTGATGGTGACGAGCCCGATGCGATTCTGACCAATGATGAGATCAAGGGGCTGCGTCTTTACATGGACAAGGCGCGCTGCATGGAATGCCACAATGGCCCGCTGTTCACCAATTTTGAATTCCATAACACCGGCGTGCTCTCTTATCCTGGCGACCTGCCGGATCGTGGCCGGGTCGATGGCGTGCGTGAAGTGCGTCAGCAATCGTTCACTTGCCTGGGGCCGTACAGTGATGCCGGGCCGGGCCAATGCCAGGAGCTGATCTATGCCCGGGAAGGCGCAGAGCTGATCGGTGCCCTGAAGACACCATCGCTGCGCAACCTGGCCGGCACGGCGCCCTACATGCACAAGGGACAGATTGCGACGCTGGAAGACACGATCATTCACTACAACGATGCGCCCCTGGCCATGATTGGCCATAACGAAGCCGAGAACCCGCTCGGCCTGCTGCCGTTTGAAAGGCGGCAGCTGGAAGCCTTTCTCAATACCCTGTCTGCTCCGGTGGCAGTTGATCCAAAGTGGCTTGAGCCACCCCGCTGAGCAATAATTTCCGTTTCAGGGAATAAAGGACTCCCATAACAGGAGTCCCATAACTGGAGTTCATTAAAAAACCCGCCTTGCAGCGGGTTTTTAATGGGCGGTTGTTAATGCGTCAACGGGTCAGGGCGCACCTGGAAATGGTAGACAATGGATGTTGTGCCCTTGCCGGTTTCCATGTGGAAGGGCGCACGGCCGCTGAAGGTGGCCCATACGCCACGTCCTTTCCAGCCCGCGTCCGGATCATCGATGCGGCCATCCATCCACTTGGTGTAGAAACCCAGGGGATAGGGCACGCGCATCCGCACCCATTCGCCGTCATCGAGGGCCAGCAGTGCGCCACTCTGGTTGCCGGTATTGATCGGCGTATTTTCACCCAGCCCCAGCGTGTTGTGCTGGTCTACCCAGGTAAAATAGGAACCTTCCGAGGAACCGGGACGGTCGAGGTTCTTGAACTGGGGCAGCGGCTCGGTATAAAAGGTCCAGCCTTCGGGACAATGCTGGCCGGTGGCCTCGGGTCCGTTCAGCGGGCCCTGGCACAGGCGCCGGTCGAAGCTGGCCATGTGACCACTGGCCAGCGCCACCCACATGACACCATTGCGATCGACATCACCACCACGCGGTGAAAAGCCTTCGATGGCATCACCGTTCTCATCCACCGGCAGCTCATAATATTCGGTGATGGCGGTTTCTGACGGATTGTCGCCGGGTACTACTCGGGCCACGGCACCGGGATAGCCCAGGATCGTGCCCCAGATGCTGCCATCCGGCGCAGGATTAACGGAATAGAAGCCAAAGCCCGGAAAAATCTGCAGGTCCTTGCTGCCATCCGATGTGTCGTTGGCGCCGACATAGTCATCGCGCACGCCATTTCCATTGGTGTCCAGGATGAAAGGGGTCCAGCCCTGCGCCGCTTCGTAGTCACCGGTTTCCAGGTATTGACGGGTATTGAGCCAGCCGATGACCTGGCCACCGCCGCTGGTCCACAGGGTATTGTCCTCATCCTCGGCAAACATCAGGTGATGGGTGCCGAAGCAGGTATCGATGTGGTGATATTCACCAGTCTCGGGATCCACCATACCCAGTTGCCGGCCATTTGCCAGCGTCGGGTAGGCCCGGGCTGACGGGTGATCGGAACCTTCCCGGCAGAAAGCCGGGTTGTCGCGATTGCGTACACGCGCGGTAATCCAGACCCGGCCATCGGCATCGATCATCGGGTTGTGGACATTGGCCGCAGAATCCCAGGGCGTCTCATCACCCCAGTTGGGCGATGGCTGCACGTTCGGTCCCGGTACGGGGCCCGCATTCGGGTCCATCATGTCCAGGGCGACCTGGTCAATGCTGTGACTTACCGGATCCAGCACGGGCAGGTAGTCGGCGCTTTCTTCCAGGGCACCGTAAAGTTTGCCGTAGGCATTCACGGTCGGGTCACGGCGATCGGTCGACACCACGTCATGCAGGTAGGCGGTCGGGTCCGCCCAGTCCCACTGGGTGATCACGACGTTGCGTTCAACACCCTGCGGGCGCGCCGGTGCCGGTGGCAGTTCGCCGGCGGCAATACGGTCGGTCCAGTCACCGAACATTTGTGACGTGAAGTCCAGGCCCATGCCGGTCCAGGTGCGGGTCATGAAGCCACCGGCCTGACCGGACTGAATGCGGCGACTCCAGGCTGCGGCACTGCTGTCATAACCGTTGAACATGGCCGGTATCTCGCGCGTGGCCTTGTTGCCCAGCTGGTGACACACCACGCAGCCGCCGGAAGTGATCAGGCGCAGGTAATCGGCCTGGTGTTCGATGGCCGGGCTGATGCCGTTGCCTGTCGGGCCGGTGCCGGGAAACATGTCGGCGCCCGGCACTTCCAGTAACGAAAGCCAGTAGCCGGCCGGGTAGTATTCAGCGGCGGCGGCCGCATCGGGCGCAATCACCGCAGTCAGATCCACACTGGCACCGGGTGCCGCGCTGACTTTGTTCGAATCCACGAGACCATAGCCGCGCACCCAGACATCATAATTGGCGTCCGGCATGTCCGGCAGCACATACCGGCCCTGGTCATCAGTGACCACGATGCGGGCAAAACGGGTATCCAGGTCGTGGGTTTCGGCTATGACCCAGACGCCGGCTTCCGGGCCGTTCGCGCTGGTCACGGTGCCGGCAATAGCGCTGTCCTGGACCGCGGTTGTTGCGGTGGCAGCCGCCGGCATGGGTGCCGATGCCGAGGTGTCATTGCCGCTGTCACTGCAGGCAGCAAGCAAGAGTGAAATTGTAGCCACGGCAATGCCGGGAAATACGGAAAATACGGAAAAGATGCTGGCGCCTGACATGCGACTGTCCATATGACTGTCCCCCTTATGACATGTCCTGTTGGTTGCGTTTTTGTCCTAAAATACTGGTACTTCGGCAGGATCCATGAGCCTAGCAGATGGCCCATAGTGAAACAATATAAGCCATCTGACCCGGTTGGTCTGTCCCGGCGTGTCGAGTCTGCTAGAATCCAGGGACTGTTGTTTTTGGAGTACTAGTCATGAGCGGTCGTAGTTCCCGTGCAGTCCTGCCGTTTGCGCTATCTTCCCTGTATCTGACTTTTATGGCCATGCCGGTTCAGGCGCATCACAGTGCCGCCGCTTTCAATACCAATGACACTGTCGAAGTAATGGGCACGATTACCGAGTACAGCTATCGTAATCCCCATGTCTACATGACGGTGACCGTCAACAATGGCGATGGCATCCAGCGGGAGGTGGAAGTGGAAGCCGGTGCGGCTTCGGTTATTGCGCCTCTGGGCTTCAGCCGTGACGATCTGGGTGAAGGTGACGTGGTCACTGTCATCGGCAACCCGAGCCGCCGGTATCCCGACACCCTGCTGCTGGGCAGGGAACTCTACAAGCAGGATGGCACCTATTTTCCCCTCAATATTTCCTCGCGCAGCGTCGATGATTTCGGCGATGCCGTGGCAGACAGCCTGGCAGGGACCTGGTTTCCGCCACGTACGTCTTTTTTTGGTTACCTGGGCGGGGCCAACAGCTGGCCATTGACGCCGGCAGGGCAGGCCGAGGTGGATTCGTTTGTCTCCACGGATACGACACACAAAGACTGCATTCCCATCGGCACCCCGGGCCTGATGGTGTACCCGGTGGCTATCGGCGTCGAGGTCTTTGATGATCGCGTGGTCATGGATGTGGACTGGCTGGATTCTGTGCGGACTATCTGGCTGGATGGCCGTGAGCATCCCGCTGGCAGTGAAAAATTCCTGCTCGGGCATTCCATCGGCCACTGGGAGGACGATGTCCTGGTGGTGGAATCCACCAATTTTGAACAGCATCCGATGGGCCTGACCATGAGCCTGCCCAGCAGCGAGGAAAAAATACTGACCGAGCGTTTTGAACTCAGCGCTGATGGCAGGCAGATGCTGTATTCCGGCACTATTTCAGACTCGCAATACCTGGCAGAGCCGGTGAACTGGGAAAGCAGCTGGGTCTATCGTCCCGGCATGCCGCATTCCACTGAAAGCTGTGATGCCGAGGCGGCGACACGTTTTCTGGACGACTAGGGATGCTACCGGTGTCGGCAAGTGGACTGCCTCCTATGCTGACAAGCACCAGACACAATAAAAACAAATATTAAACAAGTTAGGGAGTGATCATGTCTGTCAGGATCCACATGGCTCGATTTACGGCAGTGCTCATCGGGCTTTTCGCCTGGCAAACCTTGCTGGCACAAACCGTCAGCCTGCCCGGCATGTCTGTTGCGGATTCCCTTGCGCCCAATCCCGATCTGCCTTTGTACCGCCACACCGGGGAGCAGTATCGTGCCTATGATTTTCCCGGCACCGGTGAATCCATTCCCTACCGGTTATTCGTGCCGGAAACCTGGACCCCGGAACAGTCGCTGCCGATTCTCGTGACCCTGCGCGCCGGCTTCAGCATCAATAACAATCACCGCAACAACAACGACCTGGTGGTGGAGGCACGTCAGCGTGGTTATATCGTGATTTCGCCGCTGGGTTATCGCGGTCTTGCGCAACCTTATTATGGCAGTCCTTACCCGGCGGACCGGGCCAACGGGCCTTCAGAGCCTGGTGCCGGCTGGACGGATGAGGAGGACCAGCGTGCCCACCAGGACGTGATCAATGTGCTGCACCTGGTGGCCTCGGAATACAACGCCGATACTTCACGCATATTCATTCACGGCCAGAATCCATCCGGATCAGCCGCCTTTCATTTTGCTGCCGAGTACCCGGATGCCATCAGCGCCGTCGTGGTCAGTGCCGGCGCTATTGTGACAGAGAACTACCCGATGGACAGGTTGGCGGGCAAGGTGGGTGTCATGTTGCTGCAGGGCAGTGAAGACACCGCGTATTCACGGCAGACCCAGTTGCAGTTACGCGATGCCCTCCAGGCCAGCGGGGTGGAGGCGCAGTACCACGATGTACCCGGTGGTCAGCACCTGACGGCGTACCTGGATTACGCCGCGGAAATTTTCGATTTTCTCGACCGCCACTAATGGTTTTTTTCAGACACTGCAGGTCGGCATAGGGCACTAGCCGTTTGCCGATCTTGTTAAATGTCTCGAAAACTGAACCCTGTTCGTTGCCCGGGAATGTCGGCAAACGGCGCTTTGGCGCTATAGCGACCGACATCAATTTTCCGGTCAACTTGCGCTTGCCTTAAACGTTATTCAGCAACTCTTCATTCTGTGTCGTACGTGTGCCAGTTGTCATAGTCCGGCGGCACCACGCGACCTTCCCATAGGCTCTTGTTGTTTTCCATGCAGGAATACTCGATGAGCTCGAAATCGGTCTGGCGGGTGAACACGCGCTGGTTGCTCCAGGGGCGGGTGTAGTAGATCGGGTCGTCGATGGTGACCTCGTACTCGAGGGTGTCGGCATCACGCAGTGAGAGTCGCTCTGTGACGGTCATCTGGTCACTGTGCGGATGGCCGATGGTATCCAGGCGGGTTTTGCCGTTGAACTTGCTGGTGGTGATGACGAGGGTGTCGCCGTCCCAGTTGGCTACGGAGTGACCGTACCAGGCCGCCGGCAGGCGGGCCGAGCGATCCTGCCCGTCGAGGTTCACCACCTTGAACCAGGTGTTCTGTTCATAGAGGTAGGCAAAGTGGGTGTCAGTCTGCATGAACTGGATTGGGTCGGGCGAGTTCATGGCGCGCAGCAGGCCAAAGGGCAGGCAGGAGCCGGTGTAATCGCCATCGGTGGGATTGTAGTTTTCGTAGTTCGCCCGCCCGGCTTCGGTGAACGGCTCCTCACCGGGACCGATCTGGTTGCGGCCGTTGCCTGCTGCCAGCATGTTGGGCACATATGGACGGGCCCAGACGCCGTTGAAGTCCGGTTTGCCGGACGGCATGCGGGGTATGTCACTTGCCGCGTGGCTGGACAGCGTCATGCCCAGGCAGGTGATAAAGAAGGCGCTGCAAACTGCCTTAAACCATACGCTTGCCGATACCCCGGATTGCTGACAGCTAGTCATTTGATGGTCCCCCTGTTGCCTGCGTTAGCCTGCATTGATGCTGTTGTTATTCACTCATTATGTCCCATGCATTGGTTCTTGCGAACCGGAAATTATGCAAGCCCTGTGGAAATAAGCCGGGTTGATCCAGGCCGGGTTGGCCCTGTTTTTGATCGGGTATAAGGTCTATTATCACGGTCATTTCAGTTATCGGCCGTTATGGCCATTCGGGAGAATTCACATGGGGCTTAACGTCGTCAAATACAATCCGGGTCTGCGCCAGCACCTGCCGCTTGCCTTCCTGGTCGGTGTTGTCCTGGCCTGTTTCCTGTATGCCGGTGTTATACAGGCAGCCGATGCCGGTCGGCGTGGGCCGCCGCCGCGTCCGGGTTTGTTTTTTGAAGAGCCCTGGCAGATGGCCACACCGGGTGAGCATCCACTGACCCAGGCTGATGTTGTCAATCCTGCCCTGGAGTTGAAACTGTATGGCATGAACCACGAGGAGCTGCAGATCAATGGCGTGCAGGGTAGCGAGGCCAATCCGCCGCATACCTGGTCCGGCCTGTGCGGCTACGGATGCACCTTTGCCTTCCGGCACAGGGACCGCTATGCCGACCTGAGCGGCGCCGCGCGCATCATGGTGCAGGCCAAGACCTCCGGTTTTCACAAGATTCGTCCGTTCGTGCGCCTGGCCGATGGTTCCACCTATGTAGGTGACCTGGAGATTGTGTCCCTGTCCGATTTCCTGTTCACGGAATTTCGTGTCAGTGATGTGAAATGGATGGTGTTCAATACTGATACCGCTGTGACACGTGGCACGTTGCTGGACGAGATCGACCTGAGCCGGGTGGATGAGATCGGTTTTACGGATCTTCAGCCCGGGGCTGACCATGGTAATGGTGGCTGGTCTGATGTAGCGGTGATTCGTGTCTATGCCGATGCAGTCGGCCGATGAGCTGACCAAACAGTTTCAATAACGCAGTCAAAACAGAATTAACAAGGGGAAGACCATTGCGAGCAAACACTTTTTTAGGCGGTGCCATGATGCTGGCCCTGCTGTGGACAGCCCAGCTTTTTGCCCAGGACGGGGAGGACATCTACAACACCCGTTGTGCGGCCTGCCATGAGAATCCGGACCCGGAAGCCAATGCCCATGCACCGGCGCGCAGTGACATGGCAAGATTCACGCCGAACTCCGTCTATGCCGCCCTGCGTGACGGCATGATGCGGGTCCAGGCCACCGGTCTGAATGATGTCCAGATGCGTGCAGTAGCGTCATTCCTGACCGGCAAGGATGTGGCTGATCTGAATCTGGCGATCACCGAGAATCTCTGCAGCAGCAATCCGCCACTGACCAATCCCGCATTGCTGCCGTCCTGGAACGGCTGGGGGCCGGATAACCGGAATACCCGTTTCAGCAGCAGCATCAATGCCGGGGATCTGGATTCCCTGGCACTGAAGTGGGCCTTTGGCCTGCCCGGCGAAAGCCAGGCGCGGTCGCAACCGGTGGTGGTCTCAGGCCGTGTCTTTGTCGGAAACGGGGCCGGTGCCCTGTATTCGCTGGATGCCGAATCCGGCTGCACCTACTGGTCCTATCTGTCGCGCAGCGGCCTGCGCAGTGCACCGTCGGTCGGGCCGCATCGTTTTGCCGATGGCCGTGACGGCTATGCCGCGTATTTTGTTGATAACCAGGCCAACGTGTATGCCGTCAATGCCCACACCGGTGAACCGTTGTGGGTGCGCAAGGTGGAGGAGCATCCCAATGTGCGTGGCACCGGGGCGCTGACGTTGCACGATGGGGTGTTGTACGTGCCCGTCACCGGTGTTGGTGAAGAATCCACCGCCTCCAATCCGGATTATGCTTGCTGCACCTTCCGCGGCAGTGTGTCGGCCATTGATACCACGACCGGGGACCTGATCTGGAAATCCTACATGGTGCCGGAACCGCAACCACGGGGTACCAGCAGCAGGGGTGTCACACTGTACGGTCCGGCCGGTGTGGGTGTCTGGAGTGCGCCCACGATCGATGCAGATCGCAACCTGCTGTATGTCGCCACGGGCAATGCCTATGCCGAGCCGACCCCTGAAACGGCTGACGCGGTAGTGGCGATCAACCTGGCAGATGGCGAAATGGCCTGGGTAACCCAGCTGACACCGGGTGATGCCTGGATGGGTGGCTGTAATGAACCCGGTAATCCCAACTGCCCGGAAGACCTAGGTCCTGACTTTGATTTTTCTGCCTCGCCAATTCTCACCAGCAGTAGCTCGGGCCGCGACCTGATTGTGGTGCCGCAGAAATCCGGATTTGCCTATGCCCTGGATCCCAACAACAGCGGTGAGATGGTCTGGCAGTATCGGGCCGGGCCGGGCAGCCCGGTGGGTGGTGTCTGGGGTTCAGCGGTTGGCAACGGCCTGGCGTACGTGGCAGTGGGGGGCTACATCTTCACGGAGGGTGGCGGTATGCACGGCATAGACCTGGATACCGGTGAACGGGTCTGGTACACGCCGCCGCAGGACCTGCTGTGTGCAGAAGGCCCAGGTTGTTCAGCGACCCAGTCCGCTGCCGTGACAGCCATCGATGGTGCCGTGTTCTCCGGGGCTGCCGATGGCGGCATGCGGGTGTATGACGCCGAAAGCGGTGAGGTGCTGTGGGTATTCAATGCCAACCGCAATTTCGACACCGTGAACGGTGTCGAGGCCAACGGGGCTTCCTTCGATGGGCCCGGTCCGGTCGTCGTCGGCGACAGTGTCTACTTTCTGTCGGGGAATGCCGGTTTCGTCGGTCGCCCGGGCAACGTGCTGTTGGCTTTCAAGGTCAGCGATTGAAGTCAACGAGAGGCAAGGCTGTCGATCTCGTCAGCCAGTGACCGGGTTTTATGCTCGTCAGTCACGATACGTTCGAGCACACGGATGTGCTCTTTCAAGGGGTCAATTCGGGCCTCGGCTTTGCCGAGGTCTGCTTCATAGGCATTCAGGCTGTCTTCGACGGCAGCCTTTTCCTTTTCATGCTGTGCGCTGAAATCCGCAAACATCCGGTCCCATTGTCTGGATTCCCTGGGCTTGAATATCTAGATCACCAGCCATACCAGAATGAGCAATTCCCAGAAATCCAGTCCCCACGGTCCATACCCCATTGATGTTTCCTCCCTTATCGAGCTAATGCTTATCTAAGCAGTTTTTAGGGAGTTTGCAGATAACATGCCAGCTTTTGGTAAATTACTATCCCCTTGTATTAACTTGTAAAAATTTGGCTTTGTTGCAATCCATAACAGGCTGATAAGCCTCAATACCCATTTTTTGGCGAGAAAAGCCATGTCATGACGAGCAGCAAAGCGGGAAAGCGGTGGCTCTTTCACAACTTAAAAAACAGACGCATACGGCACGGCCACGCTTACGATGGCCAGGGTGCTGAGTTCGCCTGTGACAATGGCGGTTGAGGGCAGGGACAGGCCGCCAGCCAGAATCGCAGCGGCCTGCCAGGGCAGCCCGAACAGGGTCAGGATCAGGAAGAAAAAGGCTGAACAGGTGACTACCTGCATACTGCCGAGCCGGAACACGGTATTGCGTAGCACAATCACTCGCGGCAGTGAGAATTCCAGGCCCAGAATGAAAAGCAGGAAGATCACGCCCTGGTCGGCGATGGCGGTGAGCTCCTCGGGGTTATCAATGATGCCAAATCCCGTCGGACCGAACAGGACGCCGGTGATCAGAAACGCCAGCAGGAAAGTGATGCGCAGGCGATAGAAAACAGTGATCAGCAGGGTGGAAGTGCCTAGTAACAACAACAGGGGCGTCAATAAAGCAGAAGTTTCTCCGTGCAAGGCTGGGTTCCCGGGTCGAATTCATGGAATGACAGGGAATCATTTACCGGTTATCGGTCTCGGGTGCCCGCCATAGAGACGCTTTGCGGCGAATTGTGGAGAAAAAGTTGAAGTAATCTTGCTGTGGCGGCCCGGGGCCGCGGTATGCGTAGCAAAAAGAGACCAACTGAGGTAGAGTGCGCACACTGGAATTTCTGCCTGAAATGCCAGAAAAAATAACGTTTAATCCAAATGACCTTAGGAAGTTTTTGAGTGAATTCCGGAACGTTAATATCAGAGGGAATGAATCTGATGTTATTGGGAATGGGCACGGTATTTGTGTTCCTGACCCTGCTGGTGATTGTGACAACCATCATGTCCTCACTGGTACAAAAATATGCGCCTGTTCAACCCGCAGGGGCAAAAACTCCCGGAGCAACCGGGCAGCTTGACGAAGCTACCCTGTTCGCCGTCTTCAGCGCCGCTATCCACGCGCATCGCTCGAAGTCAGACAACTAAGACAAGCAAACAAGACCAGCAAACTAGACCAGCAAGGACCAGCACCGATCCAGAGCGACAATTTGCTGATCCATGCGGCTGAAAGACACTGCAATTGGGGGTAGTGTCGTGGTTTCTGCGTAAGCAGAAATGCACAAATGCAGAAAATAGGTCCTGCGGAAACAGACAGACAGATATTGAGTCAGGCAGAAAGAGACAATGGTCTGCGCCAGGCAGACATGACTAGACTTAGTATGGGTTACTCCAATGATTGAAGACAGAAATCCTGTTGGTATTACAGAACTCGTCCTGCGTGACGCCCACCAGTCGCTGCTGGCGACCCGCCTGAGACTGGAAGACATGCTTCCGATCGCCGACAAGATCGACAAGGTCGGCTTCTGGTCCGTTGAATCCTGGGGCGGTGCCACGTTCGATGCCTGTATCCGTTACCTGGGCGAAGATCCCTGGTACCGCATCCGCGAACTGAAAAAAGCCATTCCCAATACCCGCCACCAGATGCTGTTCCGAGCCCAGAACATTCTCGGGTACCGCCACTATGCCGATGATGTGGTGGAAAAATTCTGTGAACGGGCCTATACCAACGGTGTCGATGTGTTCCGTATTTTCGATGCCATGAACGATCCGCGTAATTTCGAAACCGCGATCAAGGGTGTCAAGAAGGTGGGTGGTCACGCCCAGGGCGCACTGTCCTATACCGTGAGCCCGGTGCATACCCTGGACACCTGGCTGACCCTGGCCCAGCAGCTCAAGGACATGGGCGCCGACACCATCTGCATCAAGGACATGGCCGGACTGCTCAGGCCCTACGTCTGTCATGAACTGGTGAAGCGCCTCAAGAACGAAGTTGGTCTGCCTGTCCATATGCAGAGCCATGCCACCACGGGTATGGCCACACCGACACTGGTCAAGGCGGTCGAAGCCGGTATCGACAACATCGATACGGCCATCTCTTCCATGAGCATGACCTATGGCCATCCGGCTACTGAAACACTCAACGCCATTTTTGAGGACCTGCCTGGAGATCCCGGCCTGGACCTGAAGCTGCTGGCGGAAATCGCCGAGTATTTCCGCGGCGTGCGCAAGAAATATGCAAAATTCGAGGGTGCCCTGAAAGGCGTGGATGCCCGAATCCTGCTGGCCCAGGTCCCCGGCGGCATGCTCACCAACATGGAAAACCAGCTGCGTGAGCAGAACGCCACTGACAAGATGGGTGAAGTGCTCGAGGAAATCCCGCGTGTGCGCGAAGACCTCGGCACCATTGCCCTGGTGACACCGACCTCACAGATTGTCGGCACCCAGGCCGTCATCAACGTCCTGTCCGGTGAACGTTACAAGACCATCACCAAGGAATCCGCCGGCATCCTGAAAGGGGAGTATGGTGCGACCGCTACCCCGGTGAATAAGGAGTTGCAGGCCAAGGTGCTTGACGGTGCCGAACCCATCACCTGCCGTCCTGCCGACCTGCTCGAGCCGGAACTGGAAACCCTGACCACGGAACTGCGCGAAAAGGCCAAGGCAGAAGGCTTTAAGCTGGAAACCGGTGAGAAAGAAATTGACGATGTGCTGACCTACGCGCTGTTCCCGCAGATCGGCCTGAAATTCCTCAAGAACCGTGGCAATCCGGATGCCTTTGAACCAGCCCCGACCGGCGAAGAAGCCAAGCGGAAAGCACCGGCCAAGGCCGCTGCTGCACCGGGTGAGCCCAGTGTCTATTCCGTCAGCGTCAACGGCCAGACCTACGTGGTCCAGGTAGCGGAAGGCGGCGATGTCAGCAATATCCAGCCGACAACCCAGTCTGCTGCCGCGCCGGCCAAGACCAGCGAAACCTCGACTCCGGTCAACAAGGGCGAGCCGTTGCTGGCGCCGTTGGCCGGCAATATCTTCAAGGTGGATGTCTCTGTTGGCCAGAAAGTGGCGGAAGGGGAAGTGCTGATCATCCTGGAAGCCATGAAGATGGAAACCGAGGTCAAGGCGCCGAAGGCCGGCACCATCCGCAGCATCAAGGTGGCCGAAGGCAATGCTGTGGCCGTCGGTGATGAGCTGCTGACCATCGGTTAACAGCAGGTCATCGCCGAGCAATCACACACGCCTGACACGCCACCAGTCCACACGATACCGGGATACATTTGATGGAAAGCCTATTGCAGCTGTTTCGCGATTCTGGCCTCTACCAGCTGGAGGGCGGCCAGTTCGTGATGATTCTGGTTGGCTTGTTGCTGGTTTTTCTGGCCATCCGGAAAGGCTTCGAACCCTTACTGCTGCTGCCGATCGGCTTCGGGGCCATCCTGGTCAACATTCCCGGCGCCGGTTTCCTGGCCTCACCGATCTATGACGCGGCCGGTCATGTCGAATCCCCCGGCGGCATTCTCTACTATATCTACGAAGCCGGTATTTCGACCGGTATCTTTCCGCTGGTGATTTTCATGGGAGTCGGAGCAATGACCGACTTCGGGCCGTTGCTGGCAAACCCGAAAACCCTGTTCCTCGGCGCAGCGGCGCAATTCGGTATTTTTACCACCGTTATTGGCGCTATTGTGCTGACTAGCATGGGGCTGATGGATTTCAGTCTGGCCGATGCCGCTGCCATTGGCATTATCGGCGGCGCAGATGGCCCGACGGCCATTTTTGTTTCCAGTCGCCTGGCGCCGGATTTGCTGGGCGCCATCGCCGTGGCCGCGTATTCCTACATGGCGCTGGTGCCGCTGATCCAGCCACCGATCATGAAAGCGCTGACCACCCAGGCCGAACGCGAGATTCGCATGGAGCAGCTGCGGCCGGTTTCCCAGCGTGAAAAAATCATCTTTCCGCTCAGTCTGCTTGTGCTGGTCGCCCTGTTCCTGCCGTCCGCGGCACCGCTGCTGGGCATGTTCTGTTTTGGCAACCTGATGAAGGAATCCAAGGTGGTGGAGCGCCTGAGTGATACGGCGCAGAATGCCCTGATCAATATCACCACGATTTTCCTGGGCCTGGGTGTGGGCTCCAAGCTCAGCTCCGAAGCCTTCCTGAACGTGGAAACCCTGGGCATCCTGCTGCTGGGTATTGTCGCCTTCGGTATCGGCACGGCTTCCGGCGTGCTGATGGCCAAGCTGATGAACCGTTTCAGCGCCACGCCGATCAATCCGCTGATCGGTGCTGCTGGTGTCTCTGCCGTACCGATGGCCGCGCGCGTGGCGAACAAGGTCGGCCTGGAAGCCAATCCGCAGAACTTCCTGCTCATGCACGCCATGGGCCCGAACGTGGCCGGTGTCATCGGCTCCGCCGTGGCTGCTGGTGTGATGATTTCCTACCTGGGTTAAATCCCTGCACAAATCCTGTTTTAGGTCGGCATAGGCCGGAGGCCGTTTGCCGACAAGATTGATTTTAAAGAATCTGTTCAATCGCATGCCTTCCTGTCGGCAAATGACCCTGCGGGTCAATGCCGACCTACGAGCCGCGGTTCTGCATGACGGATTCAGTTCAAATTCACCTTGAAATCCGTATGATGGATTGCCATGGAGGCGCACACCATGCGAAAAATCACCACTTTGCTGAGTACCATCCTGATGCTTGGCCTTTCCGCGACAGGGGTGCAGGCCAATACCATGCGTTGCGACCGCGAGCTGATATCCCGGGGCGACAGCCAGGGAGAAGTGCTGGCGTCCTGCGGCAAGCCGGTCTTTGCGACCCAGAAAACCATTTATCGTTCCGGTATCCCCTATCGCCGCTTCAGCAGTTTTCGGGCTAACGACGAATACCTTGTCGATATCACCAACCAGGAGCTGCTGGTACACCAGCGCTCGGTGGTCGAGGTGCCGGTGGAAGTATGGACCTACAATTTCGGTCCGCGCACGTTCATGCGTGAAGTCACGTTCACCGAGGGTCGTGTCACCAGTATCCGCACCCTGGGTTATGGAAAATAGATTGATGCGCAGGTGGAGGCCGGAAGGACCCTCTGGGGCATAAAAGGCGCGAAGCGCCGTCATCCAGCGTCATCGAAGGGCGCTTCGAGAATAACGATAAAAGGATAAAAGGATAAAAGGATGAAAGGATGAAAGGATGAAAGGATGAAAGGATGAAAGGATAAAACGTAAAAAGGCGACCCGATGGTCGCCTTTTTACGTGTGTGCCGGAAGTTTACTCGGCCTCAACAGGGCCCGACGCCGCTGGATCGCGAATCAGGCGGTTGAATTCCATTTCATCGATGGGGGCAAAAATCTGCTCCATCAATTCGCCGTTCAGGGAATCGGGTGACTGGTAGGCAAAGGTCTTGGTATCGCTGGTCCACGGCTCGCTGTACAGATCGGGATCGTTCACCGTGATGGTCAGTTCCAGCTGATCTCCATTGCGACGCCAGCGTTCCTCGATCTGGGCAAAATCGGAGAAGGGGGTGCCCCATTCATCCAGCCAGGCACGGCCGTCCAGGCCGACGGTTTGCACGACCAGGGTATCGCCTTCCCATTCCCCTACTGAGTAGCCGTACCAGTAAGGACCGGCCACGATGACGTCGGGCACATCGCGGCCATCCAGCCAGATGGTGCGCCAGTGTTTGCCCCACTCGAAAATCTGCACGATCTTGTTGTGCAGCTGAATGAATTCCCAGGGGCGGCCGTATACCAGCGTGCGATAGAGCCCCGGGGGATTGGCATCCCCGAGCGGATCGTTGCCGAAGGCCGGCATGGTCTGGCGCGGTCCCTTGCCGGGAATGTTGGCATCAAACTGGGCGCGACCGGCAGCACTGAAGGGCAGCTCGCCCGGATACCACTGTGACATGACATAACCCCGGGTGCCGGAGTTGCGTGACAGCACCCCGCTCAGGTCGGGCTGGGCAGAAACGGTGCTGGTGACCAGCAGCAGGCAGGTGATTAACAGTCGCTTCATCTCAGAATCTCTCCCTGTCAGTGGTGGAGGCGGGTACTTCTCCGTTGACGGTGACTTCGCAGTCGAACAGGCATTCGCCAACCGGGGCGCCGGTACGCGAAGGATGGACGCGGAATACCACGGTGTCGCCAGGACGGAAAGTGGCGCGGGTCCAGCCGATGGTCCGTGACATCAGTACCGGGCTGGGCAGTTCAATGGCGTAATTGATGATGCTGCCATCTTCTTCCTCGATATCCAGGAACAGAGCGGAATGGGGATTGCGCCAGCGGAACTGGGTGACGGTGCCGGTGACGGTAATCCA
>Ga0255761_10000920_pt1 | contig 27241 bp, 23 predicted proteins | sample 071ome_29_FD_179961 | JGI IMG/M metagenome (GOLD analysis project Ga0255761, IMG submission 179961) | Coastal salt marsh microbial communities from the Groves Creek Marsh, Skidaway Island, Georgia - 071407BT metaG (version 2) | ecosystem: Environmental > Aquatic > Marine > Intertidal zone >... | reverse complement strand
TGTGGAATATGACACAGAGATCATGGCAAAAGGGGTTCTAGAAAGAACAGGGTTAGTGCTAGATGCAGGCAAAAGAATAGTTGCTTATTCATCATCGGATGCGACATCCGTTGTTGTAATGGGCATCGAAACAGCGGCGTAATGGCTAAATACAATTAGAAAAAGGATATAACAATGGGAAGATATATTACTACAACTGGTACAAGTGGCGCAGTAATTACTGAACAAAGTTCCGCTTATAATGCTAGAGTCAATGATAGAGTTTTAGCAGATTCAAGTGGTGCCGCGTTCACAATTACTTTGCCAGCAAACGCTAGTCTAGTTAAAGGTGACACAATCCAGATCGTAGATGTTACAGGATCTTTTGGAACAAACAATGTTACACTTGCAAGAAATGGTTCAAAAATTCAGAATTTAACTGAAGATTTAACTTTGAACATTAACAATGCTGTTGTAACAATTTTGTACTCAGGTCCAACATACGGATGGGTACTATTAAGTAGTTAATAAGTGTTGCAATTAATTTAGATAGGGGATATAAATGGCAAATTTAAAAAGTTTATTAGATAGAGCATTATCCGAGGATTTTGATCCAGATAATCCTTCAATGCCAAAGTACAAATATGATGATTGTACTGTTGCATTTGCCACTACTTGTGGTATTGATCACCGTAGAGACGAATGTAAGCATGAGTTTTGCTGGACCCCTGAACCAGACATCAATTTTTTAAGAATTGAAATGTGGGGCGGCGGAGGCGGCGGTGCCGGCGTATGCTGTTGTATGTGGGGATTCGGTGCTGGTGCTGGTGCGTATGCTAGATTAGATTGTATCAACGTAAGAAGTTGTAAAACAGAATATAGAATTTGTATTGCTCCTCCTGCATGTTGTTCACCTAACAGAGATTGCGGATACAGAGGATGTAAAACTTACATTAATAATGGTTACCTAAGAAAATCAGACGGAACTACATGTGCTGGAAACTTCTGTGCTGAAGGCGGTCAACCAGGCGATTCTAAATGTTTCATGTTTGAATGTCTAGACAGTCAGTGTGGACAAGGTACAAACGGGTGTGGTACATTTATGGATCCACGTTATGATAATTGTTGTGCTTGTTACTTTGACGCTGATTTTGGCTTCCCAGGAAAATTAGGCGGTATTCAAACACATAGAAAAGACAACAACTCATGTTGGTATAAGCACTTAAACATTCTACCAGGTATGCTTGATGAGTGCGGATACAGATACGACTTTATAAGATTTTGTGCATATAATCACCATGGTTCATTTGCAGGTTGTGCAACTGGACGTGGATTGATGGGTGCAGGTGATGATCACCATGCGGCACCAGGTAAAGGTGGATCATCGGGTTCAGCACTTGGTGGAAACTGCTACTGTGGTGGCCCAGGCGGACCTGGTTTTGTAAGGATTAACTTAACTTAGGAAGGAATGAAATGGCAAATTTAAGATCACTTATTGGTTCAGTTAGCGTAACAGACCTACAGCCTATTACTAAAAACTGTACTATGACATTCAGACCTTTCTGTACTTGTTATTGTAACAGTTCATACGGCGACAACTGTATGTTATACTGGTGTGTACCAAACGGTGTTAACTGTATGAAGGTAGAAGTATGGGGCGGCGGTGGCTCTGGCGGTGGCGCATGTGGATGTTCAGCAGGACCTCCAGGTGGTTCAGGTGCTTGGGCAGTAAAATGTTTAACAGCGGCGGACGGTGACTTTTCCGTAGGTGACTGTTATGATTTATATCCAGGACCTTCAACTTGTTGTGCCCAATGCTGTTGTGGTATTTTGGGTTGTAAAGGTTATGTTACAGGTAATGGATTAACGAATTTTTGTGCAGACGGTGGTAATGCAGGGCAGGCTTGCTGTTTTGTTCACTGGGGTGCATTTAATTGTTTAGGTAATAACTGTGGATACTACTACACAGACAGAATGTGTTGTTTGTGTTGTAGATGTCATTATGGTTCAGACATAGGGTCTCCAGGAAGACCTAGTGCTACATGGGCACAATGTACTTGTGGATCATGTTGGTGGAAAATTTTATATCACTATCCAGGCGGATTAAACAACTTAACAGGTGGATTTACAAGCACACAGAACAATGGTAATGCTTGTAACCAAGAATGGGCAAGATGTAATCCGGTTATTGGACAGTGGACAACAGGAAGAACCACTGGTTGGACACCTGGCATGGGTGGACCGACTGCTACATCATGCGGTGACGGATGCTGTTATGGCTTCCCAGGTGGCGCAGGTATGGTGAGAATAACTTATAACGATTGTACAACGTAAGGGGTAAATATTAACATGGCAACACTGAGTTCATATGTAAGCGAATTAAAATTAAACCCAGGGCAGTCAGTAACTGACTTACCGTCGGGTTGTACATTTATCTATAAAAGACACTGTTTTAACGGCGATAATGCACACGGCAACTACCAATTTGACTGTTGTTTTGCATTTATTGTTCCTGCAGATGCAGTAAGAGCGACGTTTGAAACCTTCGGAGGCGGAGGTGGAGGCGGTGTATCTTGCTGTTGTATGAATGGTGCACCTGGTGGATCGGGCGGTTATGCACGTAAAACTATTCCTGTATCACAGGGTTGGTGTTATGATTTATGTTTAGGACAGCAGAGTTGTTGTCACAACGGAAGAAACGGATTTAGAGGTTGCAGATCTAGAATCAGCGGTTGTAATGTTAATATGTGCGGTGCAGGTGGTAAAGAAGGTTGTTCTTTCTGTTTCCCAGGTTGCGGATGTTATGTAACAGGTTATTGTTGTTGTCGTGCGTGGAACTGTAACTGTTGTATTAACAACAACACAGCAGAAGCAAGTGGCGGTGACTTTATGGTATGCGGTGTAAGAGGTTGGATGCAACATAGAGCCTGCGGAGGACACTGTTGTCACAAAATTCACTTCCCTTATCCAGGGGGATTATTTAACAAGTGCGGTGGTACAGTAGGTGTACAAGGCGGAGACAGAGGCTTTAGTACATTTGTTAACTGTGCGGCGGCTGACTATACAGGTTTTGCTAGACTGCATTCACAGTATGTTCCAGGACAGGGTGGTGCAACTTATGTAAGATGGTCAGGTGGTTGTCACTGTGGTTCATATGGAACGCCAGGAATGGTTAGAATTACATGGTATACACAATAATTAAAAATATAGGATAAAAAATGGCAGTTAGAGAAATAGAATTTACATTTGAATACGACATTCCAGACAAATATTTGTATCTTACAAATGATCTTGGGTTGACTACTACTTTTACCTATAGAGGTCCATCAAAAATTTGGATTGTTGTAGATAGAGAAACAAGAAAAATTCTACCAGCGTACGGTTGGGTAGCAGATGATGGTGACCCAAACACACAAGAACAACAAGAATTACAAGCAGGTCAAGACTGCTATGCTGTACTAGTTGATGCAAAAACAGATCCTGTTATTGCAAGTGCGTTTGCTATGAATATTGATCAAGCAGATTATCCGCAGGTAGAGTTTACTAGAGAGCAACAAGATCCAAGTGATACAACTGTTTATTATTCAAGAGCGGCTAATCCTACTCCAGATCATACTTATGAAATTGCTGAGATTCAGTATAATCCTGACACTAAACAATTTGATAAACCATATCCATGGAAAGAACCACATATGACATGGGATGAATTATGGGAAGGTAGAGATAGTGTTATTGCTAATGCTCAAACCAGTATTGATGATCTAAGAGCAGACAACGAAGACGGAGAGTTTAATGATCTTATTGCAGATCTAGAAGATTTTGTTGACGAGTTAAATGCACTAGAATCTAAGTTCCCAAGAACACATTGGGATCCATGGATGGTTCCATTCCCAGATGATCCAAGAGTTGACACAACAGAAAACAGCGTTGTACCTGAGGAGGACAGATAATGAGTGAATTACCTAGATGGCTACCACATGTTGAAATTGAATTTGAATATGATGTACCTGATAAATTCTGTCACCAAACAAACGACTTAGGCAAAACAGGAAAGTTTACATATAAAGGTCCTGAAAAAATTTATGTATTTGTTAACAAAGAAACAAAATTACTAGAAGTAGGTATGGACGCTATTGCTGTTGATCCTGAAGATCCAGATCAAGAAGCACAAGTTAAAATGAAAGCAGGCCTAGGACACGAAGCAATAGTTGTAGATCCAGCAAAAGAACCATTACTTGCTACACTTGCATGGATGGATACAGAAGAAGAACAAAATTATCCTTGTAAAACTTGGAAACTTGAAGGCGATGATACTGTATACTTTTGGAAATCAGAGCCATTGATTCCAAACGAAGCATACGCACAAGACGAAATTCAATACGACTTTGATAAAAAAGAATGGGTTAAACCTTTTCCTTGGGAAAAGCCAACTATGGATGAAGCACTGTTTACAGAAACACGTGATAACTTAGTTTGGCATTGTGAACAAGAATTAATAAACGACCCAACACTATCTGATCCTGCAAACGCAGAACACAGACAAAAAGTAGTTGACCATATTGCAGAACTTAAAAATCTACGCAATAAGTTTCCTGCTCCAGAATGGGATCCGTGGATGATTAAATTCCCAGATAATCCTAGAGGTGATATTTTGGACGGTAATCCTTTTGAGCGTGACGAAGCAAACGATCCAGTACGCAAGTTCGATTAACACAACCACATTCTAAACCAGTCAAAAAACTACCCGGTAAATATTCTTACATAAAGAAATACAATTTACAAGGGGCTTAAATGACTACTAGATCAACAGCATTTTTTATTAACGGCGGCGCTGGTCGCGTTATTGCCAGTATTCCTGCACTAGAACTGTTTAGGAAACAAAATCCAGACGATGATTTTATTATCGTTTGCGAAGGTGGTACAGAATTTTACAAAGGACATCCAGACTTAGACAAACGTGCATACGATTTGTGGCACAAACATCTATTCAACGACAAGATTAAGGATAGAAATTGTGTAAGTCCAGAACCATATAGAAATTGGTTTTACTACAATCAAAAAGCAAGTTTAGCACAAGCATTTGACTTAGAAATTAACAAAGAAGTTACAGAACCAAGAGACTTACATTTACCTACTATTAAGTTGAATAGAGAAGAAGTACTTAATGGTGAAATTACACTTAACGAAGTAAGACAAATTACTGGAAAAGAAAAGGTAATAGTAATTCAACCTTTTGGTAGAGGTGTAAGTTATAGAGATGGTGTGTTTAATGACAGTACATCAAGAAGTATTGAATACGAAGATCTAGTAAATTTAATTAAGAAATTACAGAAGAAAAATCACGCTGTAATGGTTATGGCCGAAATGCCCATTGACTTTAGTGTCGCGAATATTGAAGTCCCTGTTCCAATTCCGCAAGGAATTACTCTAAGACAATGGGCAGGTCTAATCAAGGGTTGTGATTATTTCATTGGCTGTGATAGTGTAGGACAACATATTGCTTATGCATTAGGTACTCCTGCAACTGTGATTACAGGTAGTACATATCCTATTAACACAACACATATCAATCATAAAAAGTTTGATATTATTGATCTAGGTGAAAAACATAGAGAATATGCTCCTATCAGAATTACTCCGGACGAAGTTTGTGATAGAATGAATGATGGTGTAATGAAAATGAGAGAGATTGATGTTGAGTCGGTTGTAAAAAGTGTACAAAACGGATTGAAAAAATATCCACAACCTAATACTGAAATTAAAATGAAAGCACAGTTGCAAGGTGAAGGTCAACAACAGCAAGGTGAAGTTTGTCCAGTACACGGTGTAGTCCACGAACATGGACAAAAGCATCAACACCAAGCACCTGCACAGGCACCACAAATGCCTTTTGCACCGCAAATGGCACAAACTGCAATGAGTTCACAGTTTGGAGTTGTTCCGCCAGTATTTAAACCCGAAGGATCCAAGGAGAAATAATGAGTAAGAAACCAGTATGGATTGCAGGTATTGCCAGAGGTCATAATTCTGGTGTATGCTTGTTAAAAGATGGCGAAGTTGTTTTTTCTGTTGAAGAAGAAAGACTATCAAGACAAAAATACGATGGAGGTCCTTTTGCCTCTATGGTTAAAATTTTAGAATACACAGATAAAATTGATTATCTTGTAGTAGCACATACGCAAAGTTTGAAAGAAACAGCACCTAAAGTTGATTACACAGGTGACGATGTTTATACAGGACTTGCACGTAAACTAGGATTAATCAATAGAAAAGATAATCCGTACGAACACAGTCAAGTAATTGACATGAGTTTTGTACATCATAAACTACATGCCGCACTTGCATTTTATCGTTCTGGGTTTGAAAAAGCAACAGCAGTAGTTGTTGATGGTGCAGGAACTTTTATTCCGTTAAACTTTAACGGTGAAATGATTATGGGTTGGGAAACTGAAACAATTTTCAGTTGTGATTACCCAGGAAACTTCAAAACACTATGGAAACATATTGGTGTACAACAACCAAGTGTTCATCTAGTAAATCCTAATTTTGATAGTTCAATGTACAATGAAGATGGCACCCATACTTGTGTTATTACAGATGGCGCAGGTATTACTAAAGTCTATGAAGCAGTAACAGAATACTGTGGCTTTAGTAGCATTGAAGCAGGAAAAACTATGGGACTATTTCCATATGGTAAAGAAAATGATAAAATTCCACCATTGTTTAGTAATGAAGGTAAACACCCAACTACTAATAGACAGTTAATTATTCCTAACTATCCAAATGGTGCAATGGTAAACAGATTAGCATATGATTTCTTAGAAGAAGATGTTGATACACAAAAACTACAACAGAAACAAGCGGATAGAACACAGTTAACTAACCGTAGAGATCTTGCTTATGCTTGTCAAACACAAACACAGGAACAAGTTGCAAACTTGATTAGACGTGCAGTCGAAATGACAGGAGAGAAAAACATTGTTGTTTCAGGAGGATATGCACTAAACTGTGTTGCTAACTATCATTATCTTGAAGCACTAAAAGGTGAAGGTATTAATCTTTATGTTGAACCTGTTTCTAATGATGCTGGTACTGCAATGGGTGCGGCTATGTTTATTCATAGAAGTATTACACAAGATAATACTGTTGCTCCTATTCAACATAAGTTATATCTTGGCCCAACATACAACTACAAAGTAGATGATGTAGAAAAACTTGCAGAAGAATACGAAGCAGAAATTAAAGATACAACTTATCAAGATGTAGTAGACTTAATTGACAATAAAAATATTGTTGCTATGTGGCAAGGACAAAGTGAAAACGGTCCTAGAGCACTTGGTAACAGAAGTATTCTTTATGATCCAAGAGATCCCGAAGGAAAAGATCACGTTAACACTGTAAAACATAGGGAATATTTCCGTCCATTTGCAGGTACAATTCTTGAAGAAGATGCTCATGAATGGTTTGATTTGCGTGGAATGGAATCTTCACCTAGCATGATGTATGCTGTAAACTGTCAACCAGGTATTGAACAAAAAATCCCTGCAATTATTCATGTTGACGGTACATGTCGTATTCAAACAGTTAATAAAGAACAGAATGAACATTTTTATAATTTGATTTCTGCTTTTAAAGAAAAAACTGGGGTGCCAATTTTGTTTAATACAAGTTTTAATCTAGGTGGAGAACCGTTAGTTGAAGATCTAGTAGATGCATTTGACACTATTAAGAACAGTGACATTGAATACTTGTATTTGCCAGAACACAATAAACTAATAACTATGACGAATGAATAAATATCGTTATGGATTGGTTAAAATACTTTTTTAGTAAAGGTGCAAAAAACACCATTTCGCTTAAAGGCGGGACAAATTTTTCATATGTAGGGCCGTGGGTAAAACTTGCGGCTTTACCTATTGAAACAAGACTAGATCGATGGCATTTAGGTGAATTTTGTGCAGTAGAATATAGTATTGTTGCTGATTATGATACTTTTAATAGAGAAATTATCAAGTGTATTGTAACAGCAGGTAAAAGTGTTGCAGACATTACTATATACGGTAGAAGTAATCTAGGTGCACCGATACTAGATATTACTGCAACAGTTAACAACTCATATGTAGACATTATTGCTAAACCATCACAAGAGGATAGTACAGAATTATCCGGTGCAAAAGTACTCTATCAAGCCACATATTTTAAGACGATTAATCCACCTGTATAACAGTTTGCTGTTTTTGGTAAATATGTGTATAGGAGATTTTAAATGGCTGTCACATTAAACCCGTTATACAGTAAATATGGCTTTAAAGGCCCTGGCTTCACAGTCGATAGTGAAGGTAATGTACAAGTAAAATCACTTTCAAGTGAAGTACTAATTACAGATATTGCTGTTACACAAGATGATACAAGCACAATAACAAGTTACGACATTACTGAATCAGCAGGACAGTTTGCTGTTGACGGTGTTTCTCCTAATCCTGCAATTACAGTTGTAAAAGGTAGAACATATAGGTTCAATATTGATCTTACAGCACTTTCGTGGAACATTAGAGACAGTTTAAATGTTGATGTTTCGACTGGAATTTCTCATACAGTTGATGGTGTAACTACAACTGGTACTGGTGCAAACAATGTTCAAGACGGATATGTAGAGTGGACTGTACCTACAAGTGGAACAGGATTTTACTATGCAGACATTGATGGAGATCCATTCAAATTATTTGTACTAGAAGAACCATCAGTAACTGGTACTGGTACATTTACATCATTGATTGTAACAGGCACTTCGGAACTTAGAGGCGAAGTAACAATTAATGATGATGTTAATCTAAATGAATTATTAAAAGTACATAATACTACAAATTCTACTTCAAGTTCTACAGGAGCAGTAGTTATTAAAGGCGGTGTTGGAATAGAAAAAGATGTTCACATTGCCGGCGACCTTATAGCAAAAAGTTTTAAATCAAATGATGTTGGTGTACCAACATTATCTAGTAATACTAATTTACAATTTGAAGCAGATAATGCAGTGGTATTCAAAGTTGAAGGTGTAGAGCGTGGAAGAATTACAAGTTTAGGAAGTGATCTAAGAATTATAAACACAACAATCAATGATACAGTTATTGGTAATTCAGGACCAGCAGAAGGAACATTTACTAACGCAAATATAAAAAACACACCAACTAATGCAGACCATGCCACTACTAAACAGTATGTCGATTCTGCAGATATTGTTTTTAGTATAGCGTTTGGAGCATAGTATGAGTCAAGAGAAAGAATATATTGTAGGACTAAAAAAAGGAATAGATTTTAAAAAATTTGACAACGAAATGATTATTGCAACAGGCAATGGTCATATTCCCCAACGTTCTGTTACAGTGGCAAATCAAAGACCTCTTTCACAGAGACTTACCCATTACATGCTTACTGACGAAGAAGCAGAAAATTTAAGACACGATAACAGAGTTGAGTGTGTTGAGATACCGCCAGATCAACGTGATGATATACAAATTACACCTCTTGCTAGCCAAACTAGCAACTTTAGTAAAACTACTTCTGATTCAGGACCGTATGTTAATTGGGGATTAAGGCGTATTAATGAAAAATCAAATGTATACGGTGGATCAACTATTGTATCAGGTGACTACAACTATACACTAGATGGAAGTGGTGTTGATTTTGTTGTGCATGATAGCGGAATACAAAAAGACCATCCTGAGTTTCAAGATGCTGACGGTGTTAGTCGAGTAAAAGAAATAGATTGGTATACAGAAAGCGGTTTAACTGGTACACAAAATGCCAATCATTATAGAGACACCGACGGTCACGGCACTCACTGTGCAGGTATCGCCGCGGGTAAAACATATGGTTGGGCAAAAAATGCTGATGTATATGCATTAAAAGTTGGCGGCTTAGAAGGTACTGGAGATGCAGGAACTGGTATTCCAATAGCAGATTGTTTTGATGTTGTAAAAGAATGGCACCGTAGAAAAGTTTCAGGTACATTTACACCTACTAATGCAAGTTACACTCCTGCAACCGGAGTATTAATTCTAACATTGGGAAATCATAATTTTGAATCAGGTGAAAAAATAAGAATAGCACCTGGTAGTTTAACATTTACTTGCGGTAAAGATAACTTTGCAAGTAATCACAGTTATCCAAGAAGTTCAGGCGCTCCAAACGCGGCAGGAACTGATCCGTTTTATAATAAAGATATCACAATTAACGAAGTAACTAGCACAACTATTACAGTTAACATTGGTATAAGTTCAGATACTAGTGAACACAAATTTGTAAGTGCATTAACAGGTGCAGTAGAAGCAACAGGTGATAAAAGATTATTAATAAAACGACCAACAGTGGTAAACATGAGTTGGGGATATACGACTTCTTTTGTAGGAATTAGCGGAGGTATATATAGAGGAACTGCTTGGACAGGAACTACACAACGAACAGATTACGGTATGGTTGGCAGAGCCGGTAGACATCCGGTGCGTGTAAGCAGTGTTGATATTGATTTGGAAGAGTTAATCGATGCAGGAGTACATGTAACTGTCAGTGCAGGAAACTACAAACAAAAAATTGACATAGAAGGTGGCGACGATTACGATAATCTTTACTACCAATATGGTTCTGCAAGATATTATCATAGAGGCGGCTCACCTTTTAGTGCTAACGCACACATAACTGGAAATATTGATAGTGTTATTCATACTTCTAGTGGAACTATTTTAGAACAAAAAAATACAAGTTCCGAAACAGGACCGGGAGTAACTGTATGGGCACCAGGCACAGATATAATGAGTGCCACATCAAACACAAACAATAAAAACGGCCAGGCATATTATTTAGATAGTGATTTTAAACAGTGTAATATCAGCGGAACAAGTATGGCGGCTCCTCAAGTAGCAGGAGTAATTGCATTATACTTACAAATTAATCCAGATGCAACTGTAAAAGAAGTTAAGGATTGGATTAGTAATAGTGCAGAATTAGATGATTTATATCAACCAGGTGACGGAACTTCTTATACAAATGATAGATCATTGCTAGGTAGTTCTCCAAGATTTTTGTTTAATCCGTATAATTCAAAATTTGGTTTAACTTTATACAGTTCTAGATCAGGTGAGTCTAGTGTTAGTTTGAGTGCTCCTACTTACACAATGACAGCAAGTGCTGGAGTTGTAAATGAAGGTAGTAGTGTTATTATTACATTATCAACAACAAATGTTGCAAACAGTACAAGCATACCGTATACAATTACAGGTATTAATTCTGGCGATCTAGTAGGCGGTTCACTTACAGGAACTTTTATTGTTGGAACTAGAGATACTATTACATTAGAATTTGCAGAAGATAGTGTAACAGAAGGTAATGAAACCGCAACGATAAGTTTAGATAATGGTGAAGCAAGTGTATCGGTGCTTGTAAACGATAGTAGTGTTGCTACGCCAACTTACTCGTTAACAAGTGATGTTAGTGACGTAGACGAAGGTGGTACTGTTGTTATAACACTAGCAACAACAAATGTTGTAACAGGAACAAATTTACCTTATACTGTTACAGGTATATCTGCCGCAGATTTAAGCAGTGGGTCGTTAACAGGTGTTTTTGTTGTTGGTACTACAAATACTGCCACACTAGAACTTGCTAATGATTTAACCACCGAAGGTGAAGAAACAATAACACTTGCACTAGACAACGGTCTTGCTAATGTTGAAGTTACGGTTAATGACACTAGTGAAAATCCTCCAACACCTACGTATTCATTACAAACAAATACTGCATCTGTAGATGAAGGTGGCACATTTACAATTACATTAAACACAACAAATCTAGCAAACGGAGTAAGTGTTCCTTATACTATTACAGGTGTAAACAGTGCTGATATTAGTGGTGCTAGCCTTACAGGAAACTTTGTTGTTGGAACAACAGATCAAAAAACTTTTAATGTTACAGCAGATTTAACAACTGAAGGGTCTGAAACTTTTGCACTTGCACTAGATAATGGCGAAGCAAGTATCAATGTAACTATCAGCGATACAAGTTTAACACCGAGTGGACCAAGTTATAGTTTAACAAGTAATGTTAGTGAAGTTAACGAAGGTGGTACCGTTATTATTACGTTGACAACCACAGGCGTTAGCGGTGGAACAACATTACCTTACACAATCACCGGAGTAACTAGTGCTGACATTGGAGGTGCTAGTCTTACAGGAAACTTTACAGTAGGTAGTTCAGAAACACTTACACTTACTGTAACAGAAGATGCGGCAACTGAAGGTTCCGAACTAATGAATGTTGTTCTTGATAATGGAGAAGCAAGTGTATTTGTAACTATTAATGATACAAGTGTTGAACCTGTTGCAACTTATGCCCTATCTTCTAGTGCAGATACAGTTAATGAAGGTAGTACATTTACAATTACGCTTTCAACTTCTAATGTTGCAAATGGTACAAACGTTGCTTATACAATTACAGGCGTATCTAGTGCAGACATTAACAATGCAAGTTTAACCGGTGCGTTTAATATACAAAATAACACAAGTCAATTAGTGCTTCAAACAACAGCAGATTTAACAACCGAAGGCAATGAAATTTTAAATCTTGCTCTTGACAACGATGAAGATGATGTAAGTGTTACTATAACAGATTCAAGCCAAGGAGCAGGAAATAGTTACAGTGCGTCAGTTACTGCACCGAGCAGTGCTTATTACTCAATATCAAATGGTAATGATAGGAACGGTCCTGTATCAGGAAATAATGCTAGTTTTGCAGTAAATGACGGAGATATTATTACATTTAATGTCAGCGTTAGCGGACATCCGTTTTACATTAAAACTACCCCAGGCACCGGTACCGGAAACCAAGCATCCGGCGTATCCGGACAAGGTAACACCAGTGGTACAGTTATATTAAATACAACTGGATACACAGGACAGACTTTATACTATCAGTGCAGTTTACACAGTGGAATGTACGGAGCCATCACAATCACATAATATGGTAAATAGTATAAGATAATAGGAAAAAAGCATGGCAAGGACCAGAATAACAGATTTCGTTTTTACACCAGGTATTTCATACACAGGAAATAAATTCCCTAATGCATGGGCATTATTTGATGCTAATATAGCATTTATGAAAGCAGAGGTGTCGGCTTATGTTGCCGCAAAAACACAAGCAGGTGAAGGCGATTGGGCAGGTTATACATATGACGCAGATAAATGTGCTAGAGATGTAGGCTACATAATCGACGGGTATCAAAACGATTTACGTTATGGCGGAAACGAAAAAACTGTTAGTGTAGTTACAAAATATTGGGACGGCGATACTCCACAAGTTGACGGCTCAAGAACACCAGAAATTGAAACACATACTTTTTTACGTGATTTAATTCTAAATAATATTTTACTTAAAACAGTTCAAAGTTCACCTTACCAACAAGCAACACCTCAAGTTACAACAGGAAACGATCCTGAGAGCGGTGCTGATACAAGATTACAAACACTTGCAAATATTACTATTGATGTTATTACAAGTGGCTTAGGTTCTATGCCGACAACAGAGTATAATGAATACTCTAGAATTAGAATCCCACAAAGAATTCTCCTAGAAGATATTTTGTTAATTTCAAATGTTACAAGAGGTAAAGTATTATACAACTTTACTGATACAGCATTATTATCTGATGTTGAATATGTAAAATTTGATAGAGCCAATAGAGATTTTCAACAATTAGATTTTGAACATGATAGAGATTTTTATAATTATCTACAAAATAGTGATTATGTAACGACATTAAAATTATATGCTGATACTTCATCAGATCAAACAACTGATAATTTACAAATCTTTGTTGACAAAGCAGAAACAATAACTAGACCGTTTGATTTTGGTACTGATGCCATCGAAAGACAGCGTATTGCTTCACCACTTTCAATGCTTGATGCTGACTTTGAATATGGTTTACAGCCTACTAAATGGCAAGCAATTGGTATGCTTCGTGGGTATCCTTCGATTTATGAAATCCCAGGAACTGACACAACGGTATCTAATGTTACATCAGATGTTTCAGCAGGCTCCGGCGGAATTGGTCAATCATTAATTACAGTAACCACACTAGGACCACATGGATTTACACTAGGAACACCTATTACAATTAAAGGTCTAGAGCCAAGTGTAAAAGGCGCACAAAGAGCAGAAGGTTCGTTTGTAATTACAGGAATCCCTAACTCAACAACTTTTACATATTACGCAAAATCAAAAGTTGGTGTAACTAATCCAGAAACATTATATACACCTTACGTACAATTAAGGCAAGGTGGATTTTATACTGGTGCTAATATTTCAGAATCACCAAACTTTACAGTTGTATCAAATGGTAGTTCAGGAAACTTTACTCTTGCATTAAGTACTCCAAGCGGCCAATCTAGATTGCCGTTTTATGGTAGTGTGCCAGAACTAGGTGCTCCGCTAGATGATTTAGGTGCGGCATTTATTCCTACAGGTGCACAGGTTACTGGTGTTGTAGGCGACGGTAGTAATCCAGTATTAACACTTAATGTTGCCGAGGATGCCCCTGCAGGAAGTAGCACTATTACAGTAGCAGATACAACAGGGTTGTTGCAGAACATGGCAATCGATGATGACGGTGATGCAAACTTTATTCAAACTATTGCCGGACAACAGATTACACTACTAAATGGAACCAGTGCAGAACTATCTGGAGACGATGTTGATTACACAGGAGTTGAAGGTAACAATGTAAGTCCACAGGGTACAGGAGCAAGTTTTGATGTTACCCTTACTAATGGTACTTACAACGTTGTAGGTAATGCTCCTGGTAGCGGATATGAAATTGGCGATTATATTATAATTGATGGTAGTTCAGTTGGCGGCCAAAGTGGTACACACGATATCGAAATACGTGTAACTGATAGTGATACCCCAGGACAAGTTATTAGTTTTGTTTTTAGTGGAACAGGTTTTGATGGTGTTGCACAGTATGAAAATTTAGGTGGTACTACGCTAGGTGGTAATGGTACGGGTGCGGCGTTTAATATTACAAAAAATGGTGTAAATTATACAGTTGAAATATTCAGTCCAAACGCTTCAACTGATTATAGAGTAGGCGATAGAATCAATGTTCGTGGCTCTTTACTAGGTGGCCTTGATAGTACACACGACTGTTTGATTACCGTAGACAGTGTAGATAGTTTTGGTAACATTTTAACTATTACAGCAAGTGGTAGCAGTACAGACGCAAACGTAAACTATACTGGCCTAACATACACAACAACAGGTTCAGGTACACTTGCAGGTATTGATGTATTAAAAGATGCAACAACATATACTGTTACATTACAAGATGGTGGTGTAAACTTTGCTACTACAGATACACTTACAATTAGCGGTGATCAACTAGGCGGTACAAGTCCTGCAAATGATTTAACACTAACTGTTACTGGTGTCGATGTAAACGGAACAATTACAACGTTTACTGAGTCAGGTACTGGTTTAAACAGTCAAACTTATGAAAGCCAAAGTGGTGATAATTTAGTTGGTACTGGAGCAATTTTTAATATTGCAACTAGTGGAGGAAACTATACTGGAACAGTAGTTGACGGTGGTGAAGGTTATGCTGTCGGTGATGAGATTGTGATTCTAGGTAGTGACCTAGGAGGTACTAGTCCAGACAATGATGCTACTATGACCGTTACTGGTTCTGTTGATAGTATTGGTGGTATTATTACTGTCACTGGTAGTGGTAATGCTGTTTCAGGAAATGGTCAATTTGACGGTGTTGAAGGATTTAACGAATCTCCAAACGGTAATGGAGCAAGTTTTGATGTTAACAGAAACCTCGGAGCATATACAATTAACGCTATTGCAACAGCAGGTACTGGATATAAAGTAGGAAATAGAATAGTATTATCAGGACAAAACTTAGGTGGTCAAAGTCCTGCAAATGATTTAACTGTTACTGTCGACAGCGTAGATACAAATGGCGAAATTTTAACAACGTCAAATTCAGGTTCCGCGGCACAAGGTAGTACACTAACAGTATACAGTACAGTTAGTATGAGTGAATCAACAACTGGATTGATTGCACAAGGTACAACAATTGACTTTGATGCTCTAGCAACTATTAGTATTAGTTTTGGAAGTCCCCATGGACTTATTCCTGGAAGCACATTTATTACATCAATCTTATCCGACGACGGCTCTAACAATCATGATTTAGCGGCAGGATCGTTTATTGCAACAAGTGTAAGTGCATTAGATGAATTAAGTTATCAAGCAAAAACTGTTGGTAGCATTGATACAGGAACCAATAATGATGATCCAATTCAGGGAGCAGTTTATCCAAGACCAGATGCATTCTTCTTGCATAGACCATTTGATGGTGGTGTACAACTAGGTACTGGTTCACCTGTACATGGTGCACAAGCAATACGTCAAAGTAAAAAATATATTAGATACCAGTCAGGTAAAGGTATTATGTACACAACTGGTGCTTTATTTGCACCAAGTTATGACTTGTTAAGTATTACAGCAGACGGTACAGCAGTTAATAGTGTAATTACAGTAACAACTGATGATGTTGATCATGGTCTACAAGTTGGTGCAGGTATTAGATTAAAAGGCATTGTAACACCAGGTTACGATGGCAATTATACTGTAGATAGTATCGTTGATGAACGTCAATTTACAGTAAGAGCAAAATATATACTAGGTGATACTACTGCAACTCTTACAGATAACCCGCAAGTACAAACACGTACATGGCACGGTGCAAGAGTAATAGCAGGTACCTATGATGATCAAAATGGTATTTTCTTTGAATACAATGGTAAGCATTTGTATTGTGTACAACGTAGTGCAACTTTCCAACTTTCAGGAACATGTACAGCATACAGAGATCAAAATGAAATTACTGGATCTAATACACGATTCCAAGATCAACTAAGTGTAGGTGACAGAGTTGTTATACGTGGTATGACACACGTTGTTACCAAAGTTAATAACCAGTCAAGCATTAACGTTTCACCAGACTTTAGAGGTGTATCTAATATTGCAGGTGCTAAGATGGCCAAGGTTGTTGACAAAAAAGCACGTCAAGGGCAATGGAACAGAGATAACTGTGATGGAACAGGTAAATCGGGATATGATCTTGATGTAACATACATGCAGATGATTGGTATTCAGTACTCATGGTATGGTGCTGGTTTTATTGATTACATGTTCAGAGGTAGTAATGGTGACTTTATTATGGCACACAGAATGCGTAACTCAAACATTAACACAGAAGCGTATATGCGTACTGGTAACCAACCTGTGCGTTATGAAGTTATTAATGAAAGTGCTATTGGTAAACTAAAATCAAACATTGGAGTTGCTGATGCATCAATTGAACTAGAAGATGCAAGTGACTTCCCAGATGATGGTGGTACAATTTATATTGACAACGAACTTGTTACGTATACTGGAATAACAGGAAATACTCTAACAGGCTGTACACGTGAAGCACCATTACAGCAGTTTGCTTCAGGTGCAACTAGAACATATACAGCAGGACCTGCGGCGACACACTCGGCTAAAACCGGACTAGTACTTGTAAGTAATACAACTACTCCAATTATCCAACACTGGGGTTCTTCGTTTATTACAGACGGTGGCTTTGACAGTGATAGAGGATTCTTGTTTAGTTACGCGGCAACCGGTGTTGACCTAACTACTACAAAAAATACAGCATTCCTAATTAGACTAGCACCTAGTGTATCTAATGCACTAACAGGTGACCTAGGCGAAAGAGAACTTATTAACAGAGCACAGTTGCTACTAGAAGGTCTAGAAATTACTTCAGAAACAAGCACAGGTGGTATTGTTGTTCAAGGTATTCTTAACCCACAAAACTATCCGGCCAACCCAGATGATATTGGTTGGGGCGGATTAACAAACGTTGCACAGGGAGGACAGCCTAGTTTCGCACAGATTGCACCAGGTGGTTCTGTTGTATGGAACTCGGGTGATACTGCTACAACCGCATCAGTTGCCTTACAAGGTAACCTAAATACTACATTTAATACCAGTGGAATTTATTTTAACAGAAGTAATAGAGATTATATCTACGTAAAACGTAGTGTATCAGGCGGTAACTCAATTGACGATGCTTTTGAAAATTTTGCTGATATGACTGGTAAAACAATTTCAGGATCAGGAATACCAAATGGATCAGTTATTACCAGTTACTATCTACCATCTAATTCACAGTATGGTTACATCAGAATTAACGGTAGAACAACAGTTCAATATGGTACTACTGAAACAACGCTTACTGTTGCAAACGGCGGCGGCACATTTGATAAAACAAACTTCTTATTCTTCCAACAATCAAGTTGGGAATCGGCGGGTGCAACAATTGGTACAGAAACAGACGATGCTAACTTTCCTGCTGGTACATCAGTATCTAAAGTTGAAACACAAACTTGGGGCGGAACAGAATATTATAGGGTTGAATTTTCTCAAAGTTCATTAAACACTATCACAGCACCAGGAACAATTCAGTTTGTATTTAGACAACCACCATATGCACAGCCTGGAGAAACTATTTTCTCATTCATTGCAAACCCAGGAGAAAGATCAACACTAGATCTAACGTTCATTAAAGAGTTAACTAACACCACACTAGGTGGTAGAGGTACATTCCCGAATGGACCAGACGTGTTAGCGATTAACGTGTTCAAGACGTCAGGTAGTGATACAACAGGTAATATTATTTTACGTTGGTCAGAGGCACAAGCATAATGGAAATTACAGCAGATCTAATTAGAGCAATGAACGAAACATCATGGGTTGATGGTATCGGCACTATTGTAGTGTTATTGATTGGATATGCGGCCTATCGCTGGATTAAAAAGAAAACTAAGTAGTTTTATCTTCTTCTTTTTTGATTAGATCTTTTTGTGAATCACCTGGAACAATACGATAATTGTCCTCAACGCTATCAGGTGTGCTAACTTCTGTTAGACTGGAATTGTCTTCTAATGCTTCTAATTGATGCGGTTGTAATGGAGGATTGTGCCAAACATCTCCTGGATTTAATTCTTTTGAATACATAACTGCACTTTTGGTATCAATCCATCGTAGCAAAAATCTGCCATTATTAATAAACCAAGTTTCGTCTTTTTCTTTATGAAAATGCATGGAAAATTTATTACCCTTTTTGGTAAAGAAAAGTATCTTACCAGCATACTTGTCATTGGTTGACCAAATTAATTCGTATCCCCAACCTTTATCTACTTTACCGTTTTGTCTATTTGGCATTAATATAATCTCCAATTTTTATAAATTCTAATTTACAATGTTTATTTAAATTTGTTAAGTCTGCACAGGTATATTCTTGATATTGTGATTTAACACTATCGGGCATTGGAATAACATTTACCTTTGCATTATACTTTTCAGCAATAGAATGTGCTACATAAAAAAAGGATTCTGTGTTGCCTGTTCCTACATTAAAAATACCGCTTACATCTTGGTGTAGCATCTGTTCTTGTACCTTACAAACATCACCTACATATATAAAATCTCTTTCGTAATTTGCACTATTTTCAAATATTTTTATCACACCGTCTTCTTTTGCTTGTTTGGTAAACTTGTGTACAGGACTTGCTTGATCACCTTTATGATCTTCACCTGGACCGTATACATTAAAATATCTGAAACTTTGAATTATAATATTAAATTCTTTCTCATAAATTCCCGCTTCTTTTAAAAACCTATCGATGAGATATTTGCTCCAAGCATAAGGACTCTTTGGTAAGCATTTAGAATCTTCCCTAAATCCGTCAAGACCAGGTCCATACACACTAGCCGAACTTGCAAGTTGCAAATTAACGCCCATTTGATCACAAACCTGAATAAGATTCATAGTAAATTCGTAATTATGTTTTAGTACTTTTTCAACGTCTGTTTCAGTTGTTGAACTAATAGCACCTAAATGTATTACCCAATCATATGAAGTAGGATCAGGCAACGTATTTTCTTTATACGTATACCCTTCTACTTCATGTCCTACTGACATAAGATATGTTATTAAGTTTTGTGCTATGAATCCTTCAGGACCTGTTATTAGTATTTTCATAATTCAATATAAGTTTCAGCGATCATTTCTTAATTTTTCAATAATGTTTGATGTCGAATGTCCTTCTACTATCGGAAATATTTCGACTTTTGCTAATTCATGGCCTACCGTTGTTTCTACGGTATAGTCCCCGCCTTTTACAATTATATCAGGACGAACTTGCTCTAGTACTGCTTGTGGTGTATCCTCTGCAAATACTACTACTTCATCTACCCACGGTAACATTTCTAATTGGCGTTTTCTTGTTAGAAAATTGTTAACTGGTCGACCATCTCCTTTTAAACGTCTAACGCTTTCGTCGTCATTGATACCAACTATTAATTTCTGTCCTAAACTTTTTGCGTATTTTAATAATTCTAAATGTCCTGGATGTAGTATATCAAACACACCGTTTGTCCATACAACTCCTCTTGTTAAGTCGCTGTGTGATACACTAACAACTCCTCTTTTTTCTACATTTCTTGCACTTGCATAACACGCTAGTTTACAAGCATCAGGTACAGACATACGTTTAGATTCGTGTGCGTATGCTAATACTGCTAAAAATGTATCACCTGCTCCGGTAACATCTGCAACTTCTCGTACATCTTCTCTATAATGCCAATAATCGGTATCATTAATAACGTGAACACCGTTGGCTCCGTCAGTAACAACCAACCATTTCCATTTGTAATTTAGTAATTGAGATCTAGCATTATCTATATTAAATTGGCCGAACCATTGTTTGTATTCTTTCATGTTTGGTTTAACTAGATATGCACCATAATATGTTTCTGCGGATTGTTTAGGATCAACATACACATTTAATGTTTTTTCTAAAACAGATGCTACAAAAAATTTTGTTACTAATCCTTTGTTGTAATCGCTTATTAAAACAATGTCGTTTTCATTTAATCCGTTAATAAATTTATCGCCAACCAACCCTGTATATATTGATTCTCTGTCCCATCTTAAAATGTGTTGTCCACCATCATTTACTAATCGTGTTTTTGTTGTTGTAACAGACGCATCAAAATCAATTTTTGAATGAATGGTTGTGTCTTTTAACAATTCTATTAATTTGTATCCTTCTTTATCAGACGAGATACTGCCGTACAACTCTACTTCAGGATAAATGTTAGATAAGTTTACTGCAAGGTTTGCCGCTCCGCCCGCACTATATTTTTGTTCAGTTTCAAGTAAAACTGGTACAGGTGCTTCGGGGCTCATTCTGTTTGCTTCACCGATAATCCATCGATCAAGCATTATATCTCCGTAGATCTTAAACATAATTAAATGCTCTCAATAATTTCGGTTACGGTAGCAATTTTGGTTTGATTTACTTTGTTTGTTAGTGTGTTTCTTAAACCTACGTGTAACGGCTTTGGATAACTTGATGCATCGCACCAGGCGTAACCTGAGTGTTCTTGATTTAATACAGGTATAAATTCTTTTTCAACAACAGCAATGTAAGTATGAAAGAAAAACTTTTGATCTTTTGATGTATATAACTCCAAAGGAATAGTTTTTAAAATTTTAGGTGTAGTTCCGATTTCTTCTTGGATTTCTCGTTCTAAAGAAGTCCACGGTGTTTCGCCTTTTTCGGTCATACCTCCAACCAATCCCCATTGACCTGCTGTTTTGGGTTTGGTACGTTGTAAGAATAAAAATCGTTTGGTTTTAGTTGCGTAGAATAACGCACCCGAACATATAATATCGTTTTCTAAAGTACTAGTCGCCATTTTTCTGCTTCGTATTCACCTTCATAACTCTTAATCCAAGATCCTGTATCGTTTGTGAACTTATACTGGATTCCTGTATATAAGTTAGTTATGTAGATAGGAGTCTGTGCCACGCTAGAATCGGCACGCTCTTCATTAGCAGAACTATCAAATACTATTTCCCATTTTGAGCCTGTCCAAACAATAATGTCATTTGCATCTGCTCTAAAAATTGTGCCATCTGCATGTTGCCAAGCATTAGCATTTGCATCAGAACTATCACCTTTTACGTTTGGATTAATATCGGTTAATATTAGATATCTTAATCCTGCTTGTGCAGGAGTAATTGGCGTAGGATTGAATTTTGTTGGATCAATAATAGCATCAACAGAGCCAAGTCTTGACGCCGATCTATAATTATCATTTATTCGAGTATCTTCAGGAATAGTATCTACATCAAAATTTAATACCATTTCATTTTCGTCTGTAGGATTGACACTTGCTGTTGCAACAATTTCGTCTCCGTTAGGCTTTTGTAATCTAATAGAACTAACACCTGCTCTAAACTTACCTGGATATTGATCTAAAAGTTTATACCAACTAACAGGAGTTCCTGTTCTAACAAACGATCCTGGTTCGTCCTCACTTACACCTTCTGCATTTCTAATAAGTTTTGCAACATTGTTAAAAACTAACAAATCATACATACCTGGAGTAACTGATTGTGTACTCATTGGTGTAATAGCATCAATAACACCGTCTGAAATTGAACCACTTTCGTCAAAAACGTTCATAATAATTTTTTCAATAACTCCAAGTTTTCTAACTTTTGCCGGAGGAGTAATCCATATAGGCATTTGAAATTCCATTTCTCCGATGTCGATCTCTGTTTCAATACCTTGTGGAATACTTCTTGTAGAAAAATTTACGCTTGATAATTCTATTAAACTTAATGAGGTCCAATCGATATAATTAGATGTTGATTGGATTTCCAATGCTGGATTAAACAGAACTAGTATCTGTTCCATTATTTGTAATTTTTGATCGGTGTTTGTTGACCAAATATCTGCTTTTACTCTTAAAGTAAAAGGAACAGGCATGTGTCTTTCAACCGTATAACCCGGCCCTTGATCTATAGTAGGATCACCTGCAGAGTCTTCATCTCTAGTTCTAATATTCATTTTGCTTACGTGTGTTGGATTTTGTACCCTATCACGTGCATATTCTAAACCAGAAATGTAACAAGCAATTCTCGGAGCAGAAACAATTTTGTTTTCTGAATTATCTCTAATAATACTAGCAACTTGACGTGTAAGATTCCCGTAAGAAACAGGCACTTTTCTTAAAGTACCAGCACCGTCCTTGTAACTGAAGTTAGAAAATGCTCTAATAAATTGTGTTACAAAGCGTCTTATTTGACCATCATAAAAATGTTGCATGTAAATTATCCTAGTTGTTAACTATATTTATTACTATATTAAAGTGTAACTTTGCTAATTGCATCGCTTTGTAACGTGCCTTTAGGCCATAAATTGAACGCTATGCTAATTCTATCATCTTCTCCATCAACTGGTGTTGTATAATGTCTAAGATAACTAGGAAAAATAATCATGCTTTCTCCTGAAAAACTATAATTTGCTTGTTCATTATTATATGAATTTGTTTTGCGTACATTTGGTGCTATTGTTGGACAAGGTAACGGAGATAAAAATGTAATAGGACTACTACTATTCCCGTATGGATAATAAACTCCACTTAACCAACTATTTGGATGCCAGTGAGGTTTTATAAATTCTCCTGGGGAAAATCTGTTAACCCACAATCGTGACATTTCCAACTCGGTTTCGTCAAATCCTAATAACTCAAAAAGTTCACTTTTAAACCCTAAAATTATTTCTTTAAGTTCGTTGTACTCTTCTCCGCCCTCAAGTCCAACAACTTGATTTGAATCTTTAAATTGTTTTAATGTTTCTTTAATGACTATATCCTTGTTTTTCCATGATACACTTGTCATAAAAATGGGGACAGAAAAAGTTTCAAATGCATTTAACATACATTTAATTAGTTTAATTAATTTATAGATTGTCTGCTTTTGGTGTTAGTGCTTTACTTAACGGTTGTTTCTCTTTAACCGTTTCACCATTAATTTGGTTGGTATTAGTATTATTAATAAATGTACCAACTTGATTTTTGGTATTATCACTGCTTGGTGGCACGGTTCTTACATTGTCGTCAATTTTAACCCAACGATTACCATCATATCTAAATAATCTATTTGGTGAATAGTCTGTACGTAGATAAAAGTCTCCGTCTGATGCACCCAATGGAAATTGAACTCCGAACCCATATGGAGCACCGTTTGGTGGCATAGCATTACTTGTTAAATATCCAACATAGTATTTTTTCTCTGCTGTGTTTAATACACCAGCCGCTTTTGTACTAACATCGCCGGCCTCATCTGTCGGAACAACAAAGTATTTGTCGGTATCATATCCTGTTAATGGTACGTCTTCTTCTGCTTGTGCAAGTACTGCATTATTAATTTGCATTTCTTTTTCGTACGTTGACATAATATCACGCAACGAACTTCCATCGCCTGCACCTGCATCTTTATCTAAAATTTGTTTAAATTCTTGGCTGTCTACCAGTGGTTTACATTTGCATCTCAAAAGATGTGGATACCAAGTTTGTGAAAAACCTTCTGCACTTCTATTAACATCTTCGATTACGTAAAAACGTTTAAGTGCTATACTAAAATCGTTGAGTGCGTATTCGTCTTTTAAGTGTGGTAGTTCTAACACATCTCCGCTCATTAGTTTTCTACCAAGCATTTCTACACTAGAGTTTAAATGAAACGTTATAAACACCGTGTCGTTTTGTAAAAACATACCAAATTGACTTAGATCAAAATCTATATCTTGTACGTTATAAATTCCTCTAGTAACATACACATCATCAGAATATTTTCTATCACGATTTTCCAAGAATAATAAATCCTGAATTTTTGTTTCAGGTATATCGTTGGTTCCTCTAGGTTGACTTGGTGTTGCTTTGTCACCTGGATCTACAGGACCTAAATATTTGTGAATAAAAATGTCCGTTCCACCAATCTGAAATGCTTCATTAACATTCCTGTCAATAAAGCGATAATCGGCGGATTTCTCTGGTTTGTATAAACTTAATCTTGGCATAGTAATTGTATTTATTGGAAAGACACAACATAAATACTAACATGAGCACACAATTAGATACAGCAAAACAAAACCTATTCAACTACGTTCGCACTATGCTAGGCGACGGAATGATCGATGTTGAACTTGATCCCAACCACTACGAAGTAGCGTTAGAGAAAGCACTTGGCAAATACAGACAACGTGCTGAAAATGCAGTTGAAGAATCCTATGCAACACTTGAACTACAAGAGGACACTAATGACTATATTCTTCCAAACGAAATAATGGAAGTGAGAGAAGTTTTTAGACGTTCAATAGGTTCGCGTACAGGTGGAGGTCAAGGTGGAACAATTTTTGAACCATTTAACTTAGCCTACACAAATACCTATCTTTTAAGTTCGACACAAATGGGCGGCTTGGCAACATACTTTGCATTTGCTGGATATCAAGAACTAGTAGGTAAAATGTTTGGGTCTTTTATTAATTTTAAATTTGATCCAGTGACTCATAAACTAACAATTTTTCAAAGACCAAGAGGAAGCGAACCAGTTCTTTTACAATGCTACAATCAACGACCTGATTTTAATTTACTTGCAGATCCGTATGCCGGACAATGGCTTAAAGATTATACTCTAGCAGTCAGCAAATACATGCTAGGAGAAGCACGTGGTAAATTTGCTACTATCAGTTCACCTCAAGGTGGCACATCACTAAATGGCGATTCACTCAAAGCAGACGCAATGGCCGAAATGGAGAAACTAGAACAAGATTTATCCAATTATGTTGATGGTTCAAAACCATTATCATTTGTAATTGGCTAAAAAACACTTGACTTCTATATTCTATTAGCATATAATAAACTTTTACATGAGATATATAAACATACTATGATTATTGGTTTCGTGGGCCTTATAGGCTCTGGCAAAGATACCTGTGCTGACATCCTTGTTAGCGAAGGCGGATTCAAGCGTGTTAGTTTTGCAACTACTCTAAAGGATGCTGTTTCGGCAGTTTTTGGTTGGGATAGAGAAGCACTAGAAGGTAACACGGAAGAGTCACGTGCTTGGCGTGAAGAAGTGGATGAATGGTGGGCAGAAAAATTAGGTATGCCTAAACTTACTCCTCGTTGGGTATTGCAATACTGGGGTACAGATGTACTACGCAAAGGCTTTCACGACGACATATGGATTGCTAGTTTAGAAAGCAAACTGCTACAAATGAAGCAGGATGCTGTTATCAGCGATGTGCGTTTTCCTAATGAAATTAAAATGATCAAGCGTTTACGTGGTAAGGTTTATAGAATAAAACGCGGCCCCGAACCTGCATGGTTTGAAGATGCTATAAGACAAAACGATCACAACGAAGAAGCAAAACACGTAAAAAACATGGTGTTGACAGACAAGATGAAAGAACAACATCCTGATGTTCACATTAGTGAATATGCGTGGGTCGGACAAAAAGTTGACGATGTTATTGAAAATGACGGAACTTTAGATGAATTACAGGCTAAAGTTAGAAGTCAGGTGTTAGGTCTCCCTGACGCCAAATAGTACCTTCTTTTTGTAACAATCTTTGACAATTAGCACAAATAGTTTTTAAATTACTAAGCCTAACATTTGTTAATTTACCGTCGACATGATAGACATTAAACTGCTCTGTGTGTTTACTGGTAAACCCGCACTTATCACATTGATCCTTCATTCTGTATCCTGATTGATACCAATACGGAATTCCTGGTGTTGTTCCTGTTGTACACCTTTCGCATTTGCTTCTGTAATATACCTGCTTACCTTTATAATAGTTTATAGCAACAGGGCGTTTACGGCATTGTTTGCATAGTGGTCTGCTCATATAGTGTATTTAGTAACCCCTTTTCGACCCCTTTTCTTAACTATTATTAATGCCTTTTTTATGCATATATCATAAATACATATGAATTGAAATAAAGGAGTTATAACATGGCACTTTCATCACCAGGTATTGAGGTTAAGGTAATAGACGAATCGTTCTATACACCTGCCGCGGGTGCTACCGTCCCGTTAATTGTGGTAGCAACAGCAGAGTCTAAACCAAATGGTTCAGGCACAGGAACAGCAACAGGTACAACCAAAGCCAATGCTGGTAAAGTATTTTTAATATCAAGTCAAAGAGAACTTACTGACACATTTGGTAATCCTACTTTTTACACTGATACTTCAAACAATCCTTTACACGGAAACGAATTAAACGAATAT
>Ga0255761_10000919_pt1 | contig 27247 bp, 22 predicted proteins | sample 071ome_29_FD_179961 | JGI IMG/M metagenome (GOLD analysis project Ga0255761, IMG submission 179961) | Coastal salt marsh microbial communities from the Groves Creek Marsh, Skidaway Island, Georgia - 071407BT metaG (version 2) | ecosystem: Environmental > Aquatic > Marine > Intertidal zone >... | reverse complement strand
GCGTAAAATCAACTTAAATTAGTTATAATAAACTAAGGTCAAAAGGTTAGCCCTTATCTGAAAAACAAGGGGTCGGCAGTTCGATTCTGCCTCTGGCCACTTTATATTTTATTAGAAAAAGTACTATTGCGACAGAAATTGCGACAACCTTAAACCAATCTTGATAATATAAAATTGTGGATACAGATTATTTTTTAGTTTTTTTAATTACTTTTTTGGTTTATATCTTTACTGCTAGATTTGTATTTATTTTATTTGCTTTATTTGTTGATAAATTTATTTTGAAAATCATTGATTTAGAACAAGAAACTACAGAAAAAGGAATCTTACTAAAAAGGTTTTTTCAGATAATTTACTTTTTGAGCATATTTTTTATTACTAGACACTTTATTTAAAACTGCTACAAAAGTGCGACACACTCACAAAAGAAGTCTTCGTTATTTACTGCTCGTTGCGTTTTAGAGCCTCTAGTAAATGAGCGCAGATTAATAATGAATAATGTAAAATGAAGAAAGGTCAAGTGGCTTGCCTCTATCTGAAAAACAAGGGGTCGGCAGTTCGATTCTGCCTCTGGCCACAATAAACATAGGCTCTATTGGTCTTCACAAACAAACTAATCAAAACAGTGACTAAGTACTCTTCAAAAAACTTCTTAATATTATCTATTAAAATCTGAATTCAATAATTCTCTTTGATTATAACAAATTTGACATTTGTATAGATAGTCTAGTTCGCCATTAAAAGCTTTTACAGATTTTAAGTATTGCATATTAGAATCATTACAATTAAAACATTTTATTGTTGGGGGTGGTTTCCATTCTCTTTTTTCTCTATAAGAACGCTCTGAATCTGTTTCGTATATACCAGTCACATTGTAATTCTTATTTTTTTCGTTTTGTATAGTTTCTCGTCTTTTACGCTCAGCCTCTACTATCGCTAAACGCTTTTGTTCAGCGTCGTAGTCATCTATAGCTTTTTCGGCTTTTAATTTAGCTTTCCTTTTTAGACTTTTGTTGATGGGGTATATTAAAAAAATTAAAAATAAAAATACTGTCAAATCAATAGAAAAATAATAGGTATTTGGAAACTCAGTGAACCATTTTTTATAAATTTCAAAATAACTTTTAAATTTAAAATAGCTCAAAATCTCTATATTTTCTTTTAACCCATTGCTTTCTACCCAACTGTTGTTATAAATATATGCTAAGTTGCTACACAATACATACAAAAATGAATAAATTACAGGCCAAAATATTGGTATGTGAAAATAAAACGCCTCTTCTACAGAATAAATTCCATCATTTTCCAATAATTTAGCAATTAGAATCCATAAAAGAATTCCAACTATAAAAAATGTTCTAGGCATTCCAATATAAACATTCAAAAAAAACTTACCAATCACATAAATTAGAAATCCAACAACCAACATGGCAAACAGGCCTTCAATACCATCCTGAATAGCTCCCCAAAAAAACCAAATTATAAAAATAATTAAAAAAACTTCCATCAAAGTTTATTTTACTTACTTCTATTGAAATATTTTATTAAATTCAACGACCAAAACAATGACTAAATGATGACACGCTCACTTTTGAAGTCTCTTTTAATCTACGCTAACTGCGATATATTGGCTCTGTATAACGAGCGTAAATTCAAACAGAATAAGTTATAATCAACTAAGGTCAAAAGGTTAGCCCATATCTGAAAAACAAGGGGTCGGCAGTTCGATTCTGCCTCTGGCCACAATAAACACTGAACTTAAAATTTTAAGTTGGAGCAAAATTTGACTTTAAAGGAGTTTAATTAAGTTGAATATAGAAACTATAATAAAATAGATGATAGATTCAAATTTATATTATTTAGATCCAGGTACAAGTTCATATATTGTTCAAATCATTGCAGCTGCAGGGATTACTGTAGGGATATATTTTCGTTCATTAAAGGCTTTTATCATAAACCTAAAATCTAAAATTTTTAATAAAAAATAGCCTTACAATTGAAATGTTTCATATTTCCAATGTATTTTGGATCAACTTCAAGTCATCGTAACTATCTAGTTCCATGAAATAACCCTTGTAATTTGTGCTGAAAATATCAACATTATTATTAATTAGGTAATTAAGAAAGGTAGTAGTTTGAAGAACATTTGAAGCCTCAGGACCAAAATGTTTTTTGTAATGAGAGTACCACTCAAGAAAGTTACTAAAATAAAAATTGTTAAAATACAAAACACCCATAAATTGACCGTTAACCAAATCTATATTATCAACCTCATTACCTATATCCAATAACTTGCCATTATTGGTACTAAATGTTTCTAAGTCTTTAAAATCACTATCCCCCCTGTTTATCCATAGATTTTTAAAATTTGAATATGAAGGAACTATAAAATTATAAGTACAGTTATTTAATTCTAAGATCAATTCTTTTTCAAATAAAACATCTCCATAAATTACGACTACCTCTTTTTCCCCTGCAAGATGTGAAGCACAAGAAATGCTGTAAACTTGTCCTGTATTTTTGTATGACTTATTATTTACTTTTTCAAAATCATACTTTGAAAATAGATTATTTTTATATCCCGTAACTATTGTTATGTCTTCTGGTTTAATTCCAGCTGAGTACAACTGTGACAACTGAATGTCTAGCATACATCTGTCATCAACCTTTACTATAGATTTTGGAAGATTTAAATTTAATCTGGAACCCCTACCCGCAGTAAGAATAACTACCTTCATTCTATAAAAGACTTTACAATTTCATAATCTGTAAAATCTCTCTCTGGGTGCCAAATAAAACATAAAATATTAAATTTTTTATGTTTTGAACTTAACAAATTTTTTTGCTTATCGGCACAAAGTATATGCCAATTGTTAATTATCTCATCATCAATTTTAATTGAATAATCATTAAAACAAGTTCTTTTACTTCCAACAAAGGTTTCTTCTGTAATGCACTCGTCTAACATATAATATTCTTTAATTTTTACTGGGTTTTCTGCAAAAGTAATGTTTTTACCTAAGTAAGTTATAATTTTTTGCATCCCTCTGCATATTGCAATGATAGGGATATTGTTATCTATGCCATATTTAATTAGGGCTTCTTCTACTTTTTCTCTTTTTAAATTAGGAATATTTTTTGAAAATTTATTAGCTTCTATATCGCCTCCACCCGACAAAATTATAGCTGCTGGAACAACAGAAGTTAGATAATTCGATAGTTTCGTATAATTATTAGGTATTGAAATTACTCTATAATTTTCAAAATAATTTATCCAGTTAGAATCCAATGAGTAATAATTTTCGTCGTGTTGTTGAATTAATCTTGATGTTATAAAAATTTCTTTCATTTAATTTAAATACAATTGTTTGCTTATTGGATCTATCTGTAAATATTTGATTTCTTCGAGTTGTTTAAAAAGTTCATCTCCTACTCCAAAGACGCTTGTGAGATTCTTTTCCGCTGCTCTAATAGCCATATGTGAATTAGGCCCTCCAAACTTTGTAACCATTCCCTTAATAGGAAGGTTTAATACCCAATCCCATCCAGGATCAGCATTGGGTAGTAAGATTATTTTATTTCTATAATTAAAACTTTTATCCTTTGAAATAGTTGTTAGGTTTCCTTTTACAATTTTTTGACCTATGAAATTTGGTTTGGTATTTAAATTTGCAAAGTACAAAAATTCATTTGAAGTTGTAAGCAAATCAGGGAGTTCAAAATTTTCATCAGGTTCTTCATAAGTGATTTTGTAATTATTTATCAAATTTTCAAAATTTAGATTTTTTAAATTGTCTTGATCGTACAATTTTGAATTTTTAAGTTGATTCAAAGTTAAGTCAATAGATTTTGAATACATAAATTTTGAATTTTCTCTGGAGATAATTGACTTTTCAAATAAATGATGCCATTCATTTGCATTAAATTCATAGTTTTCTTTATTTAAATAATATTCAATTTTTTTCAGAGCTTTACTGGAATCAACAGTTCTTGTTTTTTCATCTTCAAGATTTTCGATTAAGAAAAACACAAAATCTTCTCCTTCGTCATGAATATTTTTTGAATTTAGGTCATAATTGTTTGGTCTAATATGTCCATATTTGCTTATAAATTTAGTATATGAAATTTTTTTGTATTTTAGATTTTTTAAATCTTCAGTGAATTGAGTTGAGATTGTATTCAAATTATTTAATAAGATTTGCTTTTCGTCTTCTAAAATCACATCATTGTTAACAAAATGATTAAGTTGGGAAAAATATATAAAAGCTAATCTTGCATGGTGAGAAAATGGAACTGCCATATTTCTTTTTATACTGTTAACTGTATTTTTACTGGCAAAATTTAAATTTGGAGACAACTTCTGATAGAATTTTGTAATTTTATTTGTACTATTATTCAAAATTTTTAAATAATCTTTTTCTAAGGACTTTAAATCATTGACCCAATCAATTATTACTTCTTGATTTAAAAGATTTTTGTATCTTTTTTTCATCCTGTTTTCTGAACCAAAAAAATATGAGGTTTCTGCGATTTCAAATTCAATTTTGTCATGGAATTCAGGGTGTTTTAATAAAGCATTTAATTGATAATCAATAATTTTTTCACAATCTTCTTTTGTGAGACTTTTAGGAAGAAAGCTATTTAAAGAAGCTCTGACGTCTATATAACACTTGTTGCCAAAGTTAAACATTAACTCGCTTTCAATTTCTCCTCTATATCCAAACTCTTTTCTTTGTTTGTGCCATGAGTCATTAGTTATAAAAGTTTTGTAAAGCGTAATTGCAAGGTTGTTTGGTGACTCTCCCAACATTTCTGCAGGGTTCCAGTCACTCATGTTGCTAAACAAGGCTCTTGAACCATAAATATTTTCACCTTTGTTTTGCAGTTGTTGGAATTGCCGAATGTTTTTTATCATTTCTATTTTATTGTCTTTGGTGTCAGTGTCTACTAGAAGAGGTCTTACTTGAAGAAGAAATACTTGTTCACTTTCATCAATAGCAAATTCAATATCCAACAGTTCATATGAAATGTAATCAATCAACTCATTTATAAGGTTCAATAGATTTTGATATTTTTTGTATTTTCCTTCTAATTTTTTAACATTTTTGTATATGTAAATATTTTTTAATTTATTTGATGTGCCTGCAGTAACTTCATCCGAATTGTGACTATAAGCTAAAGAAATACAAAAATACGGAGCAGAATTTTGTAGAACTCTTGTAGTTATTACACCACTACTTTTTATATTTGGTACAAAATTCTGAATAATAACTCTACCATCGGAATTTATGACAGGATAACTATTAAAAACCGAATTTACTGACTTTTTAACAGTGCTCTTATTTTTTTTATCAATTGGTCCAATAGACAAAAACTTACCTGCGTTAGATTCCTCAAATGAATCTTCAAAATCAGAATCACTTCTAATAATAATTTTCGACTTAAAATTTTTTAACTTGTTATCAAGATCATTAATTTCTGATTTATTTAAAACTTCAAAATAAGGAATTTTCGCAGTTTTAATTTCTTTGAGGTTGTGAAGACTTTTACTTTTACTTCCCAAAAGTAATTTAGCAACGTCAATTTTTTTTCTTACTTCTATAACCTTATTTTTATTTTCAAGAATTTTGTATTTTGATTTCTTGAAGCTGTCTAAATTAAACAAATAAGTTAAGTTGTAATGTTGATATTGCTTATCTAAATTTTTTATTTCAATTAGTGTGTCTTTAGTTAGTATGATAAACCCATTAAACAAATAATTTTTTTGATTTAAATTAAATAATTCAGTAGTAGCTTTGCTTGTTTTTTGGCTTTGGCTTGCGGAAATTATATTAAAACTATACTTGTCCTCCAATAATTCTTTTAAATCTTTATGTGATATCTTTTTATCAACGTAATTTACAAGTAGAAAATCGGGAATTTTTTTTATCGTGTTTAGGAAGTACATTAGAGAGCCAAGACTTCCATAATTGATTAACTTATTATTATAAATTAAATTTTTAATCCGTTTTTCTTTATATATTTTTTCATTTGAAACTAAGAAGTAATTTTGCTTAATTCCCAAATCTTCAAAAATATTTTTTTTATAGACTATTAAACTATTAAAGAAAAATTTTTGTTCGGAATCTTCATTAAATAAACTGTCCCCAGCTGCAAGGGTAAGAGTGCTTAAATTGTTGTTTATATGCATAGATCTTGGATTCTTTTTTAATAAGTTTATATCTTTATATGAAAAACTACAATTTAATAGTATGAGGGATATAGTTTTTTTTATTGAAAGTAAAAATTATCTTGCTTTTTCTATTCCATATTTGAATATATTTAAAAAACTTAATTTAAATATCGAGATTTATACACTCGAAAATTTTACAATTCCTAATTTTCATGAATCAAATATTAAAGTTTTTAACAACAAAAACGACCTCAATAAAAATTTACTTGGTCTAGAGTGCAAAAATTTTTTTACTACAACACCCGGAATAGGAAATATATACTTTCCCAAATCAAAAGTTTTTCCTAAAAAAAATAGACCTAAGTATTTCTATTTTTTCCATTCATTAGTTAGTCCAAATGAAAATTACATAGAAAACTCATTTAAAGGTTTCGACTATATTCTCTCGCCAAATGAAATAATCACAAACCAACTTTACTTTTTAATTAATGAGAAAAGAACATTTATTCACACAGTTGGATATCAACATTTAAATTTAGACTCAAGAGATATTATCACAGATACTAAAAATGTTTTGATTGCACCTTCTTGGGGGACAAATAATCTTTTTTCAGAAATTCATAGGTCAAATCTAAACAACTTAATAGAAAAACTGATATCAAATAATTTGAAAGTATACTTAAGGCCTCATCCTATGGATAGTGAAGTTTTAAAAGTGCTTAAAAATTATGAGAATATAGAGCTTTACTTAAAAGAAAAGGTTGATCATAGTAATTTTGATTTTGTTATTACGGATTGGTCCGGCATATCTCTGGAATATTTTTATGCTCGACATAAACCAGTTGGATTTGTAAACACTGAAAAAAAGACAAGAAGAAAGCTCGGGAAAAAAGAAAGGAATATTGAACTTGTTGAGTGTAAGATAATTGAAAAAATAGGACCTAAGATTGATTTGGATCGCCTTGATATTTTAGATTTGTTAAATTTTAAATATGAAAAATCTGATTATATAGAAAGTTTGTATCTTCCAAGATTTGATGAGGAAAATATCAAGAATCTTTTGACAAAATTATTACAATAATGTAAATTTGCAGCAATTAGAAGATTTTAATTTTTGTTTTATACAATAATAAAGATTGAAGTAAAATCTAATTGTGAAACAGTACCTCAAAAATTTATTTAATGATTATAGATTTAAATATTTATTTGCAATAATTCTAATTGGTCCTATATCTAGATCTTGGTCTGCTATTGAATCAAACTCTACAGTTCTTGAAGCTGGACGTGTTTCTTTTAATTATTTTTTTTCATCATTTACACTCTCTCTTTTTTTTGCTCTTGTTTTGTCATTAACACCTATTATTTTTGATTCAAATAAATTTAAAATTTTAAAAACAATCTCAGTAATTCTTTACTTATCTTTACTAGCTATTGGATTTGGAAGTTTTCTAAGTGGATTGAGGTTTATATATGGAAATTTAAAACTTCTTTACGGCGGCACTTTAATTTTGCTACTCATTTCCTTTTATTTGAAAGTAAAGCTATCCGATTACAAATTACGAAAGGGAGTGAATTTTCTATTTTTATTTTCTTTTTTTTCAGCTTTAGTTCCAATTTTCTTAATAATAAATAGTTATTACATGCCTTATTTGTTAGATGGTGGAACCTTAGATAATGAGAAGGTCGAGGGAAATGGAAATGTGCTAATGCTAGTTTTTGATGAAATGTCTTTTTCATATTTTGAAAAAACACAAAATGAAATACCTTTATTTATGCCTAATCTTGATAAACTTGCTTCAGAAAGCAATGTTTATTCAAGGGTTGCTACAACATACCCATTCACAGACCTAGCCATTCCATCAATGTTATCTGGTATAAACTCAATAGAAAATTTTGCAAAATCTGGTGAACGCATTGATATCTCAGAAGGTCCACTGAAATCACTTAAAAATTCTCATAGAATATACTCAAACTTAGGTGTTGTAGACATTTGCAAAGCAGTAAACTGCTCAGAATCATCATATTTTATTCATAAATCTACTTTTTACATATGGATGCTAGATATTGTTGCAATTGGAGGAAATGTACTTCCTTATCCGCTACAGAAATATTTTCCAACTTTAGGAGGAACTTGGAGAAATTATTGGGAAGTTGATGATGTTTGTTTCAATTGTTACGACTACCTTCCTTCAGAATATCCTGAAACAGAATTAGCACCAAGAGACACTGTGAGTAATTGGTTTTATCTTTATCATAATGAAATTACACATCATCCATGGAACTTAGACTCTAAAGGAAAATCTATTCAACCTAAATCAAATAAGCACTTTAAAGAATTTCTTTTTCCTGAGTGTATAGGTTTAAAGAGGATTTTATGTACTGACGATAGAATTGCACTTAGAAGAGAAGTTTACTCCAATGGCTTAATGGAGGCAGATCGAATAATTGGTGACTTTATCACGTTTTTAAAAACTACTGAACAATATGAACAAACAATGATAATAGTAACTTCTGATCACGGAATAATTCATGATGGGCAGGGTGACGGAAGAAGGCCAACAAGTTTAGAAAGAGTTCGTCCACTCGCACATGTACCTCTTGTTGTTAAATTACCAAGACAAAATGAAGGTAGAATAATAAACGAAATTAAATCTACAGGTCAATTAATTTCTACAGTTGCTAAAACAGTTGGTGTTAATTCTTCATATGAAGAATTAATAGATTTGAATATGGATATTCCAAATGATTCTCAATTTGTGACGGAGAATGGAGATTATGTATTCAGCATGAAAAGCATATTTGAAAATTCTACTGAACCAAAAAAGATCCAATCAAATTTAAAAATTGCTGCTTGGAACTACTCAGAAACTGATATCGAGCTTATAAAAGAAGTAATTCCAAGTGAAGGAATAGTTGGCTATGGAAATAATTCTAAGCGAGGAGCTTCTGATGTAGCAATTATGGCTTGGTTTTCTGACCCAATAGATTGTGAAGGTCAGTTGTTAATAAAGTATCAACCCAATGGAGCAATTTTTAGAACAATTTATGATTCATCTGAAAAAGAAAGTTTAGTATGGTCAATTGTTAAAAGAGAAGAAAATCTTAAATCTGAAGATTTTAATTTATTTTGTTATGAAAAATAATTTTTGATTATCTTTAAATTGCTCATATTATGAAGTTTTGCCAAATGTTTTATGATTTGCAATTAAGAATGTCACAATGCCTACAAGAGTTAAGGTCAGAGCTCTTCTTGGATATCCGTCAAAAATATTGTATATGAAAAAAGGTGAAATCGAAAGCAAAAATAAAATATAGTAAAATAACGTATCTTTTTTGTTAAAAAGTAAAAAAAACAAAACATAAATAAATAAGAAAAAGTTTAAAATTAAGAAGCCATTTCCAACATACATTAAGCTTTGTGAATTAAATGGGATAAAAAACATCCCCTTAAACTTGCTTAACGAAAATTTGTTAAGTGTCTCTAAAAAAGGGACATACCCATCCTTTGAAAGAGATTCGGAAAATCCTAGCTCATTTCCTGTTGAGCTAAACAGATAAAATTCACCAGAAAAATATAAGTTATGAAGCATCGGAAGAAATAATACAAACAAAGGTATAAAAAGTTTTAAGTCGCTACTTTTTGTTTTATATAACAGAAAAAACAGTAATGGGAGTAAGTAAACAATACCCTCCGGTCTCAATAATATAGATAAAGCAATTAAAAAAACAAAAGTTTTATCAACTTCATTATTAGTTAAAAGTTTACTGACTGCGAAAATTAGTATTAAAAAGTTAAAAGGTTCACTCCAGCCCGTTATGAGGAGACTTAAAAAACCGCTAGAAGAGAAAAATAAAAGTAGTCCAAGAAAATAGAATAACTGCTTGATTTCATTTGTAAAAAGATTGTTAAGTGTAAAAAGTAACAAAAACAAAAAAATAACACATACTAACTTCCAGTTATCACCAAATAATAGATTCAGAAAATTTAAAATATATCTAAATAATGGTGGTTCGTAAAACAGATCATCACCTCCACGCAAATAGTTTCTAAAATTCAAATCCAAATTCATAGCCAAAGCTTTTACCTGATGATGCTGCGCAACAGTTCCAGGCATTCTAGGTAACTTAAAAGCCATATTGTCAAAAACTTTAAGAATTTGAAATGGGAATAAAATTAGTGAAACAAATAGAAAATTTTTTTTATCTGAAAACTTGAAGTAAATAATTGCTAGTGAAAGTAGAAATGAAATAATTATTTGGTTATTAATAAAAATAAAAACTAAATAATTAAATAGAACCAAAAGGAATATTTTGATAAATGTCGATTTGTTAATTTGAGTATTTCTATATTCATTTAAAACAAAAACCATAACTAATAAAAGAAGAAATGCCCACTCCAAATAATTATTAGTATCCACTTCCTTAATTCTTAAAGTTGCAAAATGCATCGGTTTTTCTATCTCAAAATCAGAATTTCTTTTCAATAAATATTCTCTCGAATTAGATGGAAAATATTGAAATTCAAATAAAACTTCTGAAGGCAAAAGATTTAAATTTATAATCTCTGTATTTTCATAATTTGATCCTTCATAAATAAGTTTTTTATCAGAATAAATTTTTATGTCTCCAAAAAAAATTATATTTAAGGAGGTTGGATTATTAAAACTCTTCTCTATATTAACTTTGAATGGTAACCAGTTATAGTTCCATTTACCCTCTGATGATGAAGGTGCAAATGAAGAACCTTTGTAATTTAGTCCTGTTAAGTAATCAGTGTCCCAAGATGATTCTGAATGCCCAAAATAAGTTTTTTTATCTGCCTCAATGCCTTCATCAAATGTAATTTTGTATTGTATTTCGTTTTCTGAAAAAACAGAGTATTGATCAAAGGTTTCAACACATTCATTGTGTTGATTTTGTGCATCAATACTTAAGTAACAAACCGCATAAAAATTATTAGAAAAAATAATTGAATAAACCTTTAACACTAAAATTACACTTAAGAAAAAATACATACTTTTTTTACTTTTACCACCATGAAAAATAAGCAACATTAAAGTTAAAAACGTCCAATTGCTCTCAACAGGGAAAGTAAATATTCTGTAAGGCGAGGGAACTAAGAATATAATCAAAACAAAAATTAAATTAATACTTTTTAAATTACTACCTTTGAATTTCAGAAAATTATTTTGAATCATATTTTAAGTTTTCCATAATTAAAATTATCACCTTACACTATTTTTGAAACTGACTATAAATAAGTATATTTTAAAATAAAAAAATATTTGAATTTTCTAAATCCATCAAACATGTAGAATTTTAATTTTTTAATATTAAAGTGAATTTATGAAATCTTTTAAATTAAATAATAAAAACTTATTTAATTTTTTTTTAATAGTTTCTCAATCTTTAATCCTTGTTAATTTTATAAGCTTATATACATTAACTCAATACAAAGCCTTAAAAATTGGGCAAACTATAAGATTTGGAGAAATAGTAGGTCCCTATTTTAGGCCTAACGATAAACCTGGATTTGGATATTCTTTAAGCGAGTCAGTTGTTGGATATCACTTTTTTGGTGACTTGACTGAATTAATGTTTTATGCGAAAAATATTGGAAAAAATTTAGAGATTCTAGATTTACAAATTCAGTATCCTCCTACAACTTTATTTTTTTTAAAATTGTTTCAAAATTTAGAATTAATAAATATTTTATTTATCTTACTTTTGGTATCAGTCGTTTCTATTGTTATTGCAATTAGCAAATTTGAATTAGAAGTTAACAAGTATCTTTTTTTGTTTGTAATCATATTTACTTCAAAATCATTTCTGTTTTCAATAGATAGAGGGAATCTTGAATTCTTTGTTTTCGCAATTTTTTTATTGGGGCTTGCATTTAAAAAAGAGAATCAAAAACTGTCTATAGTTCTTTTTATTTTTGCTGCTTCTTTAAAGCCTTCAGTTCTATTATTAATGATTTTTTTAAAATTTTCATTTTTGTTTTTAGTAGCTATTGGAGTCTTGATCTCACAAACAATAATTTACATTTATTTAAAAGTAAACCCCTTGGAAGGACTTCTATATTACATAAGCAATGTAAACAATTTTTCTTCTATATTTCCATTACCGCTTGATGCTGAAATTTCAAATCTAAGTGTGTGGAGTGTTGTTGGATACATACGACATTTGGACTTTATTCTAAATACACCTTATGTTGGAAATTTTCTTCAAGGGATTATAAACAATTCCAGTACTGTTGCTGTTCTCTCATTAATAATTTACTTTTCATTTATTAAATTTATGAATATTGATATCTATAATTCAACAATTCACTTGGCATCTTATATGTCTATTATTTTATTGGTAAGAGATTTTACCGCCTATTACTCTTCAATTTTTTTAATTATTCCTTTAATTATTTTTTTTACAAACAAAAAACCAAAAAAAATTGAAATAATAACAGCATTTTTTATATTTTTATCCCTGCAACCAATTCAAATATTTATAGATAGAGATTACTTGACTGAAAGATTGCCCTTAGAGCTTTTTTACAGATTTTCAGCGACGTCTTTAGTATTATTAGTCTGCATAATTACTATTTCTTATAATTTTGTTGAATTGAAAAATTATAAGAAAAACAAAAATTTTTAATTGGTTATGGCCAATAGTTGTCTAAATATTAAGCTAAAAAGATGAGAGTTTCTGATAGGGTAGCTGAGCTGCTGGCTGAATTTGGTATAAAACACGTTTTCATGGTCACAGGTGGTGGGGCAATGCATCTAAATGATGCTCTTGGTAGAAATAAATCTCTTGAAGTAATTAACATGCATCATGAGCAAACCTGTTCAATGGCAGCAGATGGTTATGCAAGGACAAATAATCAAATGGCCTGTGTCAATGTAACAACAGGACCAGGAGGAATTAACGCAATTAATGGTGTGTTTGGTGCATGGACCGATTCAGTCCCAATGATTGTAATTTCAGGACAAGTAAAAAGAGAGACTCTAAATTTTAACAACTCAAAACTAAGACAACTTGGAGATCAAGAAAACAATATTGTCTCAATGGTAAAGAACATTACTAAGTTTTCTTATATTCTAAAAAATCCTAATTATGTAGATGATATTATTTCCAAAGCTCTAAAAATTGCATCAACTGGAAGACCTGGTCCTGTTTGGATTGATATCCCTATAGACATTCAAGGTGCACCATATGAAAAAAGTAAACAAATAAAGCTAAATAAATTATCAGTACCTAAAGTAAAAAAAGTCAATCAAGGGACTGTTGATAAGGTTTTAAATCTAATCCAAAATTCAAAAAGACCAGCAGTTTTAGTTGGTGGTGGAATTAGGGCCTCTGGTTCACACAAAGAGTTTTTAAAATTTATCAATAAAACAGATATCCCTGTCCTCACAGCGTGGAATGCACATGATGTACTACATGATGATCATAAAAATTATGCTGGTCGACCAGGAACAGTTGGTAACAGGGCTGGAAATTTTATAGCTGAAAATTGTGACTTGTTGATAGTGCTAGGTTCAAGATTAAACATTAGGCAGATTGGTTATAATTATAAAGAATTTTCAAAGAAATCTTTCAAAATTATGGTTGATGTTGATGAAGAAGAACTCAATAAAAAAACTTTGGATATAGATTTAAAAATTAATTACGATCTAAAAGAGTTTCTAAAAGAAATGAATAATTCATTAAAAATTCTAAATATCACTGAGCACAAAAAATATTTAGCTTGGTGCAAAAAGCTTAATTTTTCTTTTCCAATATTTAAACAGGAGTATAAAAATTCAAAAAAGGTTAACCCATACTATTTTGTAAATGAATTGTTTAAAAGTTTAAAAGAAAAAGACAATATTGTCACATCTGATGGGACTGCAGTTGTTACAACGTTCCAAGGTGCAATTTTAAAAAAAGATCAAAGACTATTTAGCAATTCTGGATCAGCATCAATGGGTTTTGGACTTCCAGCTGCTATTGGGTCGTGTTTTGCTAATGATAAGAAAGAGACATATTGCATCGAAGGTGATGGAAGTATACAAATGAATATTCAAGATCTAGCTACTATTAGTAAGCACAATTTACCAATTAAAATTTTCCTACTTTCAAATGATGGATACCACTCTATAAGGCAAACTCAAGATAAATACTTTCCAGATAATACAGTAGGTTGTGGACCGGAAAGTGGACTTCAATTTCCTGATTTTAAATTAATCTCAAATGGGTACGGTTTGAAATATAAACAAATTAAAACTTCTGAAAAACTGACTGAAGTTATTAAGTCAGTAATAAAAGAAAAAGGACCTGTTGTATGTGAAGTTGTTATAGATAAAAATCAGGAGTTTGAACCAAAAGCCTCCTCAAAACTATATTCAGATGGCAGAATGAAGTCTGCCCCTCTATATGACCTCTACCCATTTCTTGATAGTAAAATGATTGAAAAGATAATTAATCATGAGTAAGAAATATACGGTGTTAATAACTGGGGCCAGTCGAGGTATAGGTAAAAACATTGCACAGTACTATATTGATAAGGGTCATGATGTATTAACACCAACACGAGAAGATATAGACTTAGAAAAAATAGACGAAATTGATCAAAATATAGCAAAATTTAAAAAAGATAAAAAAATTGATGTTTTGATATGCTGTGCTGGCATAAATGAAAATAAAAATCTTGAAAATTATGATTACTTATCAGGCCAGAAGATAATAAGTGTAAATTTACTATCTAATATTTCATTAATAAAAAATTGTTCATTAGATATGAAACAATCAAATTTTGGAAGAATAGTACTAATTGGCAGCCTGTGGTCAAAGTATGTTAGAAATGAAAAATTGTTTTACTCTATTTCAAAATCTGCATTAGTTTCCTTGGGTCAGTCTGCATCGATTGAGCTTGGTGAGTTTAACATACTTGTTAATACAGTATCCCCAGGGTTTGTTAATACCGAAATGACATCTCAAAACCTTACTGACGCACAAATCAATGAATTTATAGAGCAAATACCTATGGGAAGATTTGCGGAAAGCCATGAAATATCACCGTTGGTATATTTTCTCGGCTCAGAAGATAATTCATATGTAACTGGGCAAAATATATTAATCGATGGTGGGTGGAGTGTTGGATAACTCAATAAAAATTAAATCTGGCGGTGGAGACTATAACATTAAGTTTTTTGATGGCCTTAAAGACGTCACAAAGAAAATTAACCAGGAAAATAATTTTTTCATTATCGATAAATATGTTCATGATAATTTTAAATTAGTAAGTAAAAAATATGAAAAAAATATCGTTAGTGTATTAAAACCAAATGAAAAAATCAAAACACTTGAGACAGTTGAAAAAGTTGCATCAAAACTTGTAAGAAAAGGAGCTAACAAACATTCCAATATAATTGGAATTGGAGGTGGTTTTGTTCAAGATATAAGTCAATTTACATCTCATATATATCATAGAGGTTCAAATTTAACTTTAATTCCCACCACTCTTCTATCAATGGCTGATTCTTGCATGGGCGGTAAGTGTGGAATTAATGTAAGTAGATTTAAAAACCAAGTGGGAGTTTTTAAATCTCCAAAAAATATTTACATATACAAAGGCTTTACCAAAACACTTAACAATCAATTACTTATAGATGGATATGGTGAAATTTTAAAATTATTGATTACAAAAAATAAATCGCAAACAATTAACTTTCTTGATTACTTAGATTCAAATAAGTTTGAAATTGATGTCGTAAATAAATTTATAAGATTGAGTTTGCTTTCTAAAAAACCTGTGGTTGAAATAGACGAATATGAGACAGATTACAGAAGAATATTAAATTATGGTCACACATTTGCACATGCGATTGAATCTTTATCAAAAAACAAATTAGGTCATGGCCATGCTGTTGGATTTGGTCTGAATCTTGCCAATTTTATTTCATACCGAATGGGCTACCTTGATAAAAAGGTATTTTATAAAATATACAATTCAAGTTACGAAACTTTCGATTTCGAAAAAATTACTAAAAACTTCACTTTTTCTAAAAAAGAATTTTTAAAAACATTTAGAACAGACAAAAAAACAGAGGGAAGCTTTACAAATTTTATTTTATGTGCAGGTTATGGTGAACTATTCATAAAAAAGATTGAACTGGATGATAAATTAGCCACATTTATTAAAGAATTTTATGAACTAAATGTTTAAATTAGGCATTGATGTCGGGGGCACAAACACAAAATTTATCTACTTTGATGAAAGTGTTTCTAATTACAATGATGCTTTTACGAGCATCGTACATACACCGCAAAATATAATATCTGAAAATATTTCATATATAAATTATGATAAAATTTTCAATATTATTAAATCAAAAATAGACGAGATTGGGCTTGATAGAATTAGCCACATCACATTATCTGGCCAAATGCACTCAAGTATGTTGTTGAATGATTCTAAAATTATTGATGGACCATATTCATGGCAATCTGAAAAAAATCCTAACGTTATTGATCGTATTTCTACTTTAAAAAATGTACTTGATTTAAAAAGGGGCTATCCAATATTCAATATTTCTAATTTCGAAGGTATGTATGCAACATTATTAACAAAAATTTTTGGAGATTTGACTGGTAATTATAATGTGATTCATGAATCTGAAGCAGCTGCTACTGGCTTCTACGACTATCCAAATAATGACTGGGAATATTCTGTTATTACCAAACTGTTTCCGAAAATTACTCTTCCTTCTATAGAAAGTGGTGTAAAGTTTGTAAAATTTAACACTAGTAATGTAAAAATATCGATTCCATTTGGGGATTTTCAAATGTCTATGGCTGATAATATTGAAACTAAAAATACACTTTCATTAAATATTGCTACTGGTGGACAAATTGCAATTATAAATAATAAATATAATTCTATATTTCAAACTAGACCATCAATAAAGAAAAATGAATATTACGACTGTGTTACACAACTTCCTGCTGGAAGGCTAATAGACTTATATCTTAAATCTACGAAAAATATTTCTTTAAACCTAAGAGACTTGAAGTTTAATAAAACTATCTATAAAAAAGCTTCTATGTGTCCAGATTTATTTACTGTAAATGAAATGGCTGACTACTTACACAACTTAATAAACGAATTTTCATCGCAGGCTGGAGAATTTTTATTATCATCTTTACTAAAAAAATATATTCACTTAATTAATCTTTACAAACAAGAATACAATTTCAACAAAATAATTATGAGTGGGTCAATTCTAGAAAATTATAATATTTTCACTGATGGACTACAACACTTCTTTGGAGAAGTTGAAATAAAATTTAACAAAAACGATGTTTTAAAGACGCACTATTTTTTATTGAAAAATAATAACTAAAAAGATAATTTATTATAATCAACTTAATGAATGATAACTCAATTTTTGAAGATCTATTTGTCCTAGAAATTGCGAATAATCACTGGGGAAGCGTTGAAAGAGGCAAAAAAATTATCCATGAATATTCTCGAGTTATAAGACATAACAATGTAAAAGCTGCAATCAAATTTCAATTTAGAGATGTTGATTCTTTTATTCATCCTGACTTTGCTGATAGAGAAGATATGCGATACGTTTGGAAGACAAAACAAACTAAGCTTAGCGAAGAACAGCTTGGAGAGCTTGTTGAATACACAAGACAACAAGGAATGCATCCAATGGCAACTTGTTTCGATGAAAAATCCGTTGATCTTTTTCAACGCTTAGGTCTTGATATTATGAAAGTGGCGAGCTCTGACATAAATGATTGGCCTCTACTAGAAAAGATTGCTACTTTGAGAATGCCAACAATTGTATCTTCTGGGGGCTCATCTTTAAAAGACGTTGATGATATTGTTTCATTTTTTGAAAAAAAGAATATACCACTTGCCTTAAATCATTGTGTTTCTCTTTATCCGTCTGAAGACTTTGAACTTGAGTTAAACCAAATTGACTTTCTCAAAAACAGGTTTCCGAATACTGTAATTGGTTTTTCAAGCCACGAAATGACTACTTGGCAAGCATCGATGTATTTAAGTTATGCAAAAGGTGCAAGAACGTGGGAAAGACATATAGATATTGATGATGGAGAATACACCGTCTCTCCTTACTGTTCTTTACCTGAACAAATTGATGAATGGTTAGGAGCTTATCACCTAGCAAAAGAAATGTGTGGAGCTCCAGGTTCGCAAAAGAGAATTCCAGTTAAAAGAGAGGTTGAATATCTTGATAAACTTGTAAGAGGAGTCTATGCGAGCAAAGATTTAAAAAAGGGAGAAACGCTCAAAGCTGAAGATTATTTCATGGCTATACCTCTTCAACACGGCCAGCTTTCTTGTAGGGAGCTAGTTGAGGGTGAAGTTATTCTTGAAGATATTTCTTCAAATCAACCGATCATGGTTGATAAAATGGATACTCCTTATGCTAGAAATGAGAAGATGAGAGAAAAAATTATGTCACGCGGATTTGATGTTGATACTGGAGAAGAAGGCTTTGTTCCTAAGTCAAAAAAATAATTAATTACTACTTTTAGTTTTTACAAAATCTACAACAACTTGGATAATAAAATCTAGCATTTGCTCAGTCAACCCTGGGAAAACTCCAATCCAGAATGAAGAAAGAGCAACTAAATCTGAGTTAGATAGCTTTCCAACTTCTCGATGTTCAACATTTTGATATGCTGGTTGCCAGAGTAAGTTACCACCAAATATAAATCTGCTTCCAATTAAATTTTTATCAAGTTCCTCTATTATTTCTGCACGCGAAAAAGGAGCGTCTTCTCTTACAGTAAGTGCAAATCCAAACCAACTAGGTTCTGAGTTCAAAGTAGGTTCTGGAAGATAAAAAAATTCATTAAGTTGCTCAAATCCATTCCTTAAATAATTCCAATTATCTTTTCTAGCCTTGATAAAATGATCTAATTTATCTATTTGAGTAACTCCAACTGCACTTTGTAAATCAGTGAGCTTAAGGTTATATCCTATATTTGAATAAATGTATTTATGGTCGTAACCATACGGAAGATTTCCTAACTCCCAGTCATACCTCCTACCACATGTATCGTTTTGTCCTGGTGCACACCAACAGTCTCTTCCCCAGTCTCTCATGGATTCTAAAACTTTTTTATCTTGTCCTTTTTTAGTTATAATTGCACCACCTTCACCCATAGTTATATGGTGGGCAGGATAAAAACTATAAGTACCAAACTTTCCAAAAGTACCAACGTATTGATCATTGTATTTGGCCCCAAGAGCATCACAAGAATCTTCAATTAAAAACAAGTCGTTTTCTTTGCAGAATTTTAAAACTTCTTCAACATTAAAAGGATTCCCTAATGTGTGGGCAATCATTACAGCCCTAGTTTTTGAGCTTAGTGCCTCTTTCATCATTTCTATATTTATATTGTATGTGTGTTTATCACAATCAACAAAAACGGGAATGCACCCATTTTGAATTATTGGATTTACAGTTGTTGGAAATCCAGAAGCTACAGTTATAACCTCATCACCCTTTTTAATTTTATCAACTCCGTATTTTTCTGAAGTTAGTGATGAAAAAGCAACTAGATTTGCGGACGATCCAGAGTTAACTGGTACAGCATGGTTGATACCAAGATAGTCTGAAAATTTTTCTTCAAATAAATCTGTAAAACGTCCTTCGGTTAACCAGAAATCTAAAGATGCATCTATTAAAGATTCAACGTCTTTAGCATCAAAAACTTTACCACTCACTGGTACAGGTGTTTTGCCTGGTATAAAATCAATTTCTGGGAATTCTTCACTGAAATGTTGTTCGACCAGTTTTAAAATTTTTTTACGTGCAGTCATTATATAATCTTATTATTGTATTAAATTTAATATTTTTTTATCAGTGATTTGCCAGTCTAATTTATTAGTTTTTAAATAATTTAATAAATATTTATTATCTCCTATATATTCATCAACACCTTGAATTTTTTTTTGTCTAATAACATTTGAGGAAAACTTTTTAGCTACTAAATTTGCAAGATCACCAATTTCGAATGTATCTAGGCAAGCATCAAATATGTTTATATTATTACCAGCAAATTCAAATGTTCTATGTTTGTAATAACTATATAAGTTGTCAAATAAAATATATGATCTATAAACATGCTTTGATGATTCAATTATGATCTCGTTATTTTCTTTAGCTTGCTGTATAAATGATGTGAAAGCATAATGCTTTTTGTAATTATAGAAGCTACCTAAAAAACCAAAAACTCTGGCTATATCTAAATTCACATTGTTGTTTTTACAGTGATCAATATACTGCTTTTCTTCTTCAATCTTTTTTTTTGAATATAAATTGCTTTTATCATTTTTCCAATGAACTGCTCCAGATGAAATATTAAAAATATTCAATGGTTGAAACTTGTTTAAAAATCTCTTTTTTAATTCTAAGAGATCATTTACCTGTTCTAAATAACCATCATTCCCTAACTCGTCAATTTTATCTTGAGTTGGAAATGCCAAGTCAATGAGCGAATCAACTTTGTCTATGTCTAAATTATTTATGTGTTGAATTGGTATTGTTTTATATGTTAAATCTTTTTTTATTTCTATAGTTTTTGGTTCTATAAAAGAGTAAAGAAATAAATTAACATTTTGTAATTTGCTGAGAGAAAAAACAAAATTTTTACCAATCCACCCCGATGCCCCTAAAACTACTATATTTTTAGTAAAAGAATTTAAATTAGTCATAGATAGTATCATTATATACATATGAAGGTAGTTTTATTAGCTGGGGGTCTAGGCACTAGACTAAGAGAAGAAACTGAGTTCAAGCCTAAACCAATGGTAGAAGTTGGTGGCTATCCAATCATTTGGCATATAATGAAAATATTCTCAACATATAAGTTGAATGATTTTATCGTTTGTCTTGGATACAAGGGTGATATCATCAAAGATTACTTCATCAATTTTCAAACCCAACATAATGACTTTTCAATCAATACGTCTAAACAAAACTCAATTAAACTTTACGAATCAGAAAATTTATCAAATTGGGATGTTTTGCTTGCAGATACAGGAGTAAACTCTTTAACAGGAGAAAGAATCCGAAGAATAAAAAAATATATTCCCGAAGGCGAAACTTTTATAATGACTTACGGGGATGGATTAAGTGACATAAACATTGATAAACTTTTAAAATTTCACAAGTCTCATAAAGGAATTGCCACAATTAGTACAACAAAACCTTCATCCAGGTTTGGTTTGGTAGAAATAGGTGCAAATAACCAAGTAAGTGATTTTAAAGAAAAACCGCTGGCAGATGGAAGCATAAATATGGGATATATGGTATTAGATTACGAAGTTTTCGATTATATAAACGAAAATGATACTTTTGAAGAAAAGCCACTTAAAAAACTTGCAAGATCTGGAAATTTATACTCATTTTCTCATGAAGGATACTTCCAACCTATGGATACATATAGAGAAAACTTATCACTGAATAATATCTGGAATGAAGGTACTGCACCATGGAAAAATTGGAAATAATACATTGTCTATTTTTGAAAAAAATATTCTTGTAACTGGTGCTACAGGACTTCTTGGAAGTCATTTCTCGTACTATTTGCAAAATAACAATAGTAATTTTACAGCTTTGGCTATTGAAGATTCTTACTCTTTAACCTATGAAAATTCTTTCCCGCAAATTGATATAAATTATATTGACATTGCTAATTTTCACGAATTAGATAATTTTTTAAAATCTAGTAATTTTGATATTATTTTCCACTTTGCTGCGCAAACTCAAGTTGGTGATGCAGTTGAAAATCCAATAAAAACTTTTAAATCAAATATTGAAGGAACTTGGAATTTATTAGAGATATGTAGACATAGCAACTTGCCTATTGTTATAGCTTCATCAGATAAAACTTATGGCATTTCTGACGTTTTGCCATATAAAGAAGATTTTGAATTAAAAGGAGAATTTCCATATGAAGTATCAAAATCTGTAACTGATTTACTGGCTAATACATATAAAAAAACTTATGCTCAAAATCTTGTTACCTTAAGATGTGGAAACATTTATGGTGGTGGAGATTTAAATTGGGAAAGACTTATTCCAGGGGTAATTAAATGGCTTTTAGAGGGTGAGGTTCCTATTTTAAGGTCTGATGGAAGTTACGTTAGAGATTGGGTTTATGTTGAAGATGTCGTGATGGCCTACATAGAGGTTGGGAAGAAACTTCTTGAAAAAAAAGTTAATTATTCATCGTATAATTTTTCCTCTGCTGATAATTTTTCTGTTGATTACGTTTATAGAAAAATTTGTGACTTGATCAAAGGAAAATATATTGAACCTTCTTACAATATTTCTTCTGATAAAGAAATACCGAGTCAATACCTAGATTCCTCTCTAATTAAAAAAGACTTAAATATCGTCGCAGAAGTAAACTTAGAAGAAGGATTAAAAAGAACTATTTCCTGGTACAAAGAGTTTTTAAAATTATGAAGAATATAGCTGTAGTTGTTCCAGCATACAATGAAGAGGGGAATGTTGAAGAATTAACAAATCGAATAGATACTGCTTTCAATGAGCTAGAAAACTATGATTATAAAATTATTTTTGTTGAAAATGGCAGTACCGATAATACATTTGATAATCTAAAAACTTTACAAAAATTCAATCGTCGTATTCAAATAATTAAACTATCACGCAATTTTAAAATGGATGGCGGTATTGCAGCGGGAATTGACCAAGTTGATTCTGATGCAGCTATTATTATGACCGCAAACCTGCAAGATGATCCAGCAATTATTCCTGAGTTCATAAAGCTTTGGGAAAAAGGATATGATCATGTTTATGGAATTGTTAAATCTAGACCTGGTAAATCACCTATTAGAAGATTGAATTCTAAGTTCTTCTATTTTTTAATTAATAAATTATCAAATAGTCAAATACCTAAGGGTGTAAGTGATTACAGACTTGTAGACAAAAAAGTTATTGATGCAGTTAAAAGGCTTGGAGAGTTTAATAGATTTTATAGAGGATTCTTTTCATGGGTAGGGTTTAAATCTATTGGATTAGAATTTGAAAGAAACCCAAGGTTTAGTGGAAAATCACATGCGTCGACACTGCCAGTTCTCGGTTTTGCTCTACGAGGAATTTTTGCATTCTCTTTAACACCACTAAGAATAAGTACTTTTTTTGCTCTATTCTTATCAGCATCTTCAATAATAATTTTGGGTATTCAAGTTTTTAGATGGTTAAGGTTTGGAGTGCCCTTCGATGGTTTTGGTTCAGTTGTTGGAATTTTGTTATTGCTTATAGGTTTTCTATTTACTGCGATTGCAATTTTAAGTGAGTATATTGGATTGATTTACAATGAAACAAAAGGTAGGCCTCATTTTATAATTGATGAAATATATTAACTTTTTTTTAATTGTTTTATTTATTCTGATTCCTTCACCAACAGAGTACGTTTTTAATTCTTTTCCTTTGAACTATGTAAATCTCTTGATGATTGGTTTAGTTTTATTAAATTTCAAAAAATTTTTAAAAAATACTTATGTTGCACCACTTATATTTTGCCTTTTTAAATTAGTACTATTTTTAATTTTTAGTTCAAATAGCTATGTATGTTTTGATGATAATAATATTGAAGATGCTCAAAGTTCACAGTTTAAAGTAAGTAAATCTAATTGCAAAGCTTCCTTTAACGAACCGAATAATAATTTAGATTTATATAGTGAAAAGATTGTTGAGATTAATAATTTTTCAATGTTCGATAATAACCAAAGTATTCAAAATACATCTTGGGACTTAGGTTTTATCAATGATAAAAAATACAACTACTTTAGAGAATATGAACAATCACAACTATGGTTCCCTATTGAGGCAAACTACTACATTGAGAATTCAAAACTTAATTACTCAACAATTAACATAAATTATTCTGGCGAGTTAATAATTTACCAAGATGATAAAGAAATATTTAACGATAGTTCATATAATTTTCTGTCTCAAGAACTCGTTGTAGTTGACAGTTCTAAAGACATAAACGTTAAATACAAATTTAAAAGCTTTGCTACAAATACCACTTTGCCTGGTTATAGCTATGCAACATTAGTTATTACTGATGAATCTAATAATTTAATTCGTTTAGTTGATAATTTTGAAATACTAGTTTTTGTTGAGTTGATACTTTATCTACTTTTTATTTACATTTGCATATTTAGAGATATAAGAAAAACTCTCAACAAGGTTACTTACTTATTACTCTTTTTATCAATTTTTATTCATCAAACAAAAATCTCTATAAGCACAATCGGGATTTTTGTATTAATTTTTATCTACTTATTTATTCCAAGGTACTACTTTAATAAAATCAACGACTTTCTATTTTCATTTATAATCAGTAGTCTCTCAATTTTTAAATTTTTTCCTCTTTCAAATACAATTTACCAACGCGGAGGTACAGATGGTTTAAGGTACGAATCACATGCTCGTGATATCTTTGTCACTGGCAACCTTCAAGGTGGTGAAGACTTATTCACTTCGCAACCTGGATCAAGGTATTTATTGTATATTCTAAAAAATATATTTGGTGAAAATGACATCTTACAAAAAATTTTTATTTTATCTATTTTATATTTTTGCTTGTTGATGATGAGAAATAAGTTTTCTAGCTTAGAAATAAATTTAATAATCTTTTTGGGCTTAGCGTACCTAGTTAGTAGTCCTACTGTTTTATTAGTCTCTGAGTCTCTTAGCGAAACTTTTGCATGGCCATTTATGACTATTTTGTTTTTAGCATACTCTCAAAATCAAAAACATAGTAAAACTGTCTTCTTTTTGTCAGGAATGATTGTTCTAATAAGATTAAACTATCTTCCAGCAATTTTTTTATTTTTAGTTTTATTTCAGAGAAAAAATTTAGTAAAAATTAAAGATTTCTATATATTTCTTTCTATTTTATTTTTGCCACTTCTCCACAACTTATATTTTGGAAATAGTTTTCAACTCTGGGTTAGATCTATAGATGCTGAGTCAAATATAAGAATAGACATCAACAATCTTTTACCTTCATTAATTAATAATTTACAAATAATAATTGGGGACTACTCAAATGATGTGATTAGAAGTTATGTAAGTTTAAGATTTTTATTTTTACAGTATTTATTAATTATTGTCTTTCTTGCTTCTATATTATTAGCATACAAAAAAATGAATTTAGAAAAGTTGATGTTAATAACAGTTCCAATATTATTTTTAGCTCCTCACTTATTTTTTGATGGAATCACAGAGTATCCAAAGCATTTAGTAGCAGGATATATCAGTATTATTTTTGTCACTTTAATACTTAATAAGGAAACGAATTTTTTATTTTCAAAGCTAAAATTGAATAGTGCAAGATACTAAAAATTTTCTTTACAATTCATTCAAAGAAATTTTTGATGAATTACAAATTGATCAACAACCAGAATTAAGAGTTACAAATTTTGAGGGTTTTGATATGCAGCTAAATAACTTATTACGTATAAAAGACGACAGTACAAAATCTAAACTACTTGAGAAAATTAAATCTATAGAAGACCATGAATGGATTGAGGTTATAGAAGTTACAAACAATGGTTTCATTAATTTGAAATACTCAAATATGTATGTTTTCAAATACATTCAAAACACAACCAAAACATTTAAGGAAATCGTTAGAACAAAAAATCCAAAAAGCTACCTTCTCGATTATGGAGGTATGAATATTGGTAAAGCAATGCATGTTGGACACATTAGATCATTAAATATTGGAAGAGGCGTAAAAAACCTATTGATTGCAGCTGGTCATGAAGTAGTTTCTGATATTCATTTAGGTGATTGGGGAATGCCCGTTGCACAGATATTAAACTATTGCTATAAAAAAGATCTAGATATCAACTCAATATCAATACACGACTTAGAAGAGATCTACCCAGAAGCTTCAGAGCTATCTAAGGTAGATAAAGAATTTTTTGAATCCTCTCAAAACATTAATAAAAAATTAAACTCTAAAGACGCTGAAATTTATAAAGATTGGAATCATATATATCAAATATCAACAGATGAAATTAAAAAAACTCTGTCCATGTTTAGTCATAATTTTGATATTTTTGAAGGCGAAAGTGACGCCAATGATTATATAGACCCTTTAATCAAAAGATTAGAAAGTGAGAAATTAATTTATAAAGATGAGGGTGCTTACATTACAAGCTTTGAGGAAAAAAACATATTAATTACTAAATCAGATGGATCTTATCTTTATATCACTACTGACTTAGGTACTGTTGTTAGAAGAGAAGAGAATTTAAGTATTGATAAATATATCTATATAGTTGATCAAAGACAAAAACAACATTTTGAAGATCTTTTTAAATGTGTGAAAAAATTTGAATTATCTGATTCAGAATTTCTACACATTGGTTATGGAACAATTAATAATAAAGATGGTCGTCCATTTAAAACAAGAGATGGTGGAAGCTATAAACTTACAGATTTATACACAGATGTTGAAAGTAAGTTCAAAGAAAATATAAAAAACGAAAATGACTTAAGAAATCTCACAAACAGCGTGTTAACCTATTCTGATTTACAGACAAATAAAAATACCGACTATAAATTTGATTTAGATAAATTTACATCTACAGAAGGCAATACAGCAGTTTATTTACAGTACACATATGCAAGATCGAATAAAGTACTCAAAGAATATATTATAGAGGAAGAAGAGATAGCATTACCTGAAACTCACAATGAAACAGATCAATTGCTGATGAGAGAAATAATTAAGCTTCCAGAAAAATTTAAGCTCTCAGAAGCAACTCTTGAACTAAATCATTTAGCTGATTATGCGTATGAATTATCGAAAGTATTTAACAAGTTTTACTCAAATAATAAAATTATCAGTACAGATTCAGAATTAATGACGTTTAGATTACAACTAACTAAACAAATGAATCATACACTTAAGTTTATATTTAATGTTTTAGGAATTAAGGCTGTAGAAAAACTATAAAAATATTTGGGATGAAAATACCCAAAAAACCATTAC
>Ga0255761_10000913_pt1 | contig 27301 bp, 24 predicted proteins | sample 071ome_29_FD_179961 | JGI IMG/M metagenome (GOLD analysis project Ga0255761, IMG submission 179961) | Coastal salt marsh microbial communities from the Groves Creek Marsh, Skidaway Island, Georgia - 071407BT metaG (version 2) | ecosystem: Environmental > Aquatic > Marine > Intertidal zone >... | reverse complement strand
GAGTTAGGAAGAAAAATAAGTCAAGATAAATATAATATTGTTAAAATGTTTATTGATGATTATTATGATTCTATACACAATTATCATAACTATTAGTAAATGTTTGCGTATAAGTTGCAAATGGCCCTTTTTTACATTCACCTAGATATGAAAAGTCATCGCCATTCCCATTACATTGATCATTATAATTAGAATTAACGTTAGTTTTAGCTTTTGATTGAAAATTAAATAAATTACCTGAATTCATACCATTTTTATATGTATTAGATATATCATATTGATTTATCCATTCGCCTTCATCAAAAACAGGTCTTTTATATATACAACTTTTTTTATTTACAGTAAAACCTTTATTAAGTTCGCTTTCATTAGTTTTAATATTATAAATATCATTGTGATAATTATTATTGAATATACATTTTTCCATTTGTATTTTATTAACAAAGTTTTTGTTTTGATATTCTGTATAACCCTTAGATAATAATGACATATTTTCACATGATGATTTAGAACTAATATCTTTCATATTATAATTTTTTTCACAATCAAGCATATAATAATTATGCATAATTTCTACTATTAACTAAATAAAAATAATATTAAGTAATTAGATATAATGATATTAGAACTTAGAAAAGATAGTAAAAAAGATGTTCATAAAATATTAAAACAACATAATAATGTAACTATATTGTATCATTCAAATATGTGTGGTCATTGTTTAAAGCTAATGCCAATTTGGAAACGTTTATTAAAAAAATATGATAAAAGCGAAAAAATAGCTATAATAAATGTAGAAGCTAATAATATAAATTGTTTGCGAGTAAATTACAAGAAAAATATTGAAGGATTTCCAACTATATTAAAGTATAAAAATGGTAAATTATTAGACGAATATAATGGAGATAGAAAAACTAAATCATTGAATATGTTTATATTAAAATAATTTAAGGATTAAATATAGTATATTAATTATTAAAAATGGCAGAATCTTCATCAGTTGTAGATGATGTGATTAATGAAGAACGCGTAGAACCATCAGTTGAAGAGCTCGAATCTTTTAAAAATCTCGTTAATGATTGGTTTAAATATGACGACCAAATACGTAAATTACAAACAGCAATAAAAGAAAGAAAAAATTATCAAAGAGTATTAAATGGAAAAATAGAGAAGTTTATGTTTGATTATAAATATAATGATTTAAATACACAGCATGGCCGTATTAAAACAAATATAAAAGAATGTAAAGTACCTATTAAAATGGGTGATATAAAAAGTAAAATAATGCAATATAATAATTTATCTGGTGAAGAATTACTTAAACGTATTTTTGAAGAGGATAGAACAACTGTTGTTAAAAAGAACATAAAACGTGTAATACCAAAAGTTTCTCTAACATTATAATTTATGTAAAAACACATTCGCACTGATTATTTTTATGAATCATACTTCTAATATCATCATATTCGTATGATGTAGAATAGTATGCATTTTTAATGTTATTTTTTATAATAGTATCTTGGCAATTGGGACAAGGTTTAGAATATTTTAATGGATTATTAAAACTTTTTGGGCCAATTCTAACAACATATATATCGCAATTACGGAGTTTATGCTTTTGTTTCTTTTTGATTTTGGATATAGCAGCTACTTCTGCGTGAATACTGAAATCTCCCATATAATAATTATATCCCGATGCTATAATTTTTTCTTTATATACTATAATAGCACCATGCTTATGTGGATACATAGGTGATTTTTCAGCTATTTTTGCTGCAATGCTAAGATATTCTTTTTGTTTTTCACTGGAAAATCGCGCAATCATATTATCATTACATTCAAAGTATTTTGAAGTAAAACATCCTAATTCTTTTTCATTAAAACTTTCAGTACCTTCTTTATATTTTTTTCTTTTGGTTCCGAGAGTTTCAGAAGTCCTCAACATAGAGGACTGCCTAGTCAGTGCATTGAGAACATCTACCATTTTGCAATAAAAGCCTTCTATAATTTGTATAAATTAATAAAGATAAAAATAATCAATTTTTTAATTTAATTTACTTTTTTCCACCCTTTAAGAAATCACTCTATTACTATGTAGAGCTGGACCTGATGCAACATTAGTTTTTCTAGAACTTGATTTAGTTCTTTTAGATACTAATGTTACATTTATTGGTGTAGTTTCTTTTAAATTTAAAGAAAATTTAGTTGATATAGAGGATTGCTTTCTTTTGTATAATAAAATTTAATTGAACTAAAATGTTTAATTATCCATGTTTATATTTTAATATATATATTAAATAAATATTCATGATATTGATGGTAATTCGTGATCGTAACATAGATTGTGGACATTTAATGAATCAACTCTGCCTACGCGTTGCGCTCTACCAATTGCCTGTTGTTTATCAATATCCATTGAATGCAATATAATAACATCAGTGGCACAACTAATATCTATACCAGAACCTGCATATTGTGTTGTAAGCAAGATAACATTTACTTTACCTGATTTAAAATTATTTAATACATTCATCATATGAGATGTATGACCTTTGAGAGATGCGTATGTTATATTATTATTATCGAGTTCCTCAATTATTTTTGCAAATGAATCTACTCTACTAAATACTATAAACTTACCATTTTTATTATTTTTAATAATTTCTAATAATGTTTCTTCCTTATTTAATAACCCCTTACCAATCATATCATATTTATTTAGTTTAATAACTTCATTTTCTTCTTTTTCAGATATAATAGCTGTTAGATTTTCGGTACTTTTTATTTCACATCTACATTCGGGACATCTTTTATATATTATATTAGAATTATTTAAATATTGCATTAAACAAGAACCACAAAATATATGTGTACAATCTAATAAAACTGGGTTTTTTATATTATCTAAACATATTGAACAAGTTTTACTTTTGATTTCTGTTATTCTTTCTGTTAAATCTTTTAATTTCTCTTCTAATATTTTTAATTCTGTATCTATATTTTTAATTTTATTAGCTTTTTGTTCTTCTGATATATCTAATTCTAATACATATTCTCTTTCTTTTTGTTTATTATATATTGATTTATTCATATCAGCACATATTAATTTAGCAATACCTTCTTCTGTATCATTTTTACCACCTAATTCTTTTACAGCACCTGATATATCATTTGCATTAATTTTTTCTAAAACACTTTGATTTATATAATTTTTAATAGCTTTCAAATATTTAGACATTTTACATAAATAGTATTTCTCAGTCATTGCTGGGATTTTAAAGCTTTCTCTGACAAAATTTTTATTGCATTTTACTAACAAATAATCAATATATTCTTCTTTTAATATATCCTTAATATTATAGTATTGTGAATAAGAACTAGATGAGTATCTATCACATACATTCATATATGTTCCACTTATTAACCAAATAAATAAATAATTGAATATTTCTATTTTATTAATTATATCATGACATTCATCAATTATAATACGTTTCCATCTATTTATAAATTTGTCTTTATAACTATTATTATAATAATCTAAAAATCTTGATAGTGTAGTATTTTTAATTAATACAACATCATATTGATTAAAATAATCTATGATTTCTCTTTCATTATTTAATGTATATTCAGGTAAAAACTTTTTAATATAAGTTAAACTATCAATTGCTATATAATTTAAAGATGTATTGTTTTTCAATGTTTTTTCCCATTGAACATAAACAGGACCTCTTGGAACAATAATTAATGTTGAAGAAATCATTTCTTGTATATTAGGAGCTTTTTTATTACTTGACACAGCAGTAAAATAATTATATGCTTTATTGCTATGATAACTATTAACCATTATATCATTAATATGTATATTATTTAATGGATTATGAGCAATAATTGATAAAGCTGTTAATGTTTTACCATATCCAACAATATCACCAAGAACACCAATATTTGTTGATATTTTAACATTGTCATATGTATCATTATTTTTTTTAATTTTATAATTTATAGAACCAACATTTTCCATATAAATTGCTTTATATAAACATGCTAATTGATGTGGTTTTAGATTTTGCTTAATTTTATCAGGTTGGTTACAACGTGGAGATAATGAATCTATTTCCAAATTATATACAATGTCGTTATTGGACATTTAAACTTATCTATTATTACGTGATTATATTTTATATAGCTTTTATACAAATAAATTTAACTAAAATGATATAAGAAGTTAATTAATTTAATAATTTATTATGGAAGAAGAAAATAAAATTATAGAAAATAGTGTTGTAAATGAAGTACCAAAATTGAAAAAAATCATATTTGCTCTCCCAGGCGATAATTTTAGTTCTAAATTTTTAATTGCTTGGACAGCAACTATTAGCAAGCTATGGGATATGCGTAAATATGATATAATGATATCTCCTTCTACTGGTTCATTTGTTTCATTTGTTAGAATGCATACTTTGGGATTAGATACTTTAAGAGGTGAAGATCAAAAACCTTTCAATAATCAAGATTTTGATGTATGGATTACAATTGATAGTGATATTGTATTTACACCAGAACAAGTTGTTGAACTAATCGAATCAACTGATCAACATCCAGTTGTAGCTGGAATGTATAGAATGTCAGATTTAACAAATTATGCTTTTGTAAAAAATTGGGATATAGAACATTTTAAGAAAAATGGAAGCTTTAAATTTTGCACACCCGATGAAATTGAAAATTGGAAAAAAGAAACTGAATTTAAGTACTATCCAGTAGTATATTCTGGTATGGGATTTATGGCTGTTAAAAAAGAAGTTTTTGATAAACTTAAATATCCATATTTTAATTCGGAACTAGAAGTAATTGAATGTGAAGACGGAAAAAAAATAAGAGATATTTGCAGCGAGGATGTAGCGTTCTCTAAAAATATTAACAAAGCAGGATATCAAATAATGATTAATACAAATATTCGCGTAGGTCATATTAAACCACTTATTATTTAATTTATTTTGTTTTATATAATTAAATTAAATGGAAAATTTATCATTATATTTTGAAAAAATAAGTAATTATTCACCACTTGTTATATTAATAATATATTTAATATACTATATTTTCTCTAATTCTATAATTACAATAATAATATTATTAGTAGGTATATATATTGGATTTTATTTAAATAATTTTATTAAAGAAAATTTAGATTATTATAGAGAGCTTATTTAGTTTTTCTAACATATTTTCTTTTAGCAACTTGCTCAAATTGTTTTTTTGTTTTACCGCCTTTATTTAATTTTTCATCTTTTGATGATTTACTTAACAAAGATGATTTATTTGTATTTGCAGTACTACTCATTTTATAACTAGAATTATTTTTATCATCATCATTTAAACTTTGCTTAATTAATTCTTCTTGCTCTTCTTTATCATCTATTATTCTTTGCTTTTCTTCTTGTAATCTTTTCTCATCTTCTAATCTTTTCTCTTCTTCTAATCTTTTCTCTTCTTCTAATTTTTTCTCATCTTCTAATCTTTTCTCTTCTTCTAAACTTTTTTCTTCTTGTAATCTTTGCTGTTCTTCTTCTAATCTTTTCTCTTCTTCTAAACTTTTTTCTTCTTCTAATCTTTTCTCTTCTTCTAATTTTTTCTCATCTTCTAATCTTTTCTCTTCTTCTAAACTTTTTTCTTCTTGTAATCTTTGCTGTTCTTCTTCTAATCTTTTCTCTTCTTCTAAACTTTTTTCTTCTTCTAAACTTTTTTCTTCTTCTAATCTTTTCTCTTCTTCTAAACTTTTTTCTTCTTCTAATCTTTTCTCTTCTTCTAAACTTTTTTCTTCTTGTAATCTTTTCTCTTCTTCTTCTAAACTTTTTTCTTCTTGTTCTCTAATACGTTTTAGCTCTGTTTCTTGCTCCATTCTTTTTCTTTCTTGCTCTTGTTTTTCTAATTCATTTAATTTATTTACATCAGGAACATTTGCCGCGCTCATGAAAGGTAAGTATGAATAGTTTTGTGCAGGTTTAACTTCTACATTTTGAGGTGGTGATGCTGTACTAACATGTTGTATATTACTTCTTGGCCGCATAATAGTTTCTTCTGGTTGTGAGGAGAAATACCAATAAAATATACTACCTACAATTATTAAAAATATAAATATACCAATACTTATCAAAACCCATTTAAATTTACTCATAATATCTTCCTCTTCTTTTGTTTTTTCTGTAATTTCATCCGCTGGTTCTTCTGGTTGTTCTTCTGGTTGTTCTTCTGGTTGTTCTTCTGGTTTAACTCCTAATATTACTTTATCTTCATTTTCTCTGTCTTGTTTTCGCGATTCAACAGCAGCTTTAATTTCTTTAAGGGTAGAATCATCTGAAAAAGTTTCTTTATTATTTAATGATTTCATAAAATTTTCAACTATTTTACTTTCATCTGATTTTAAGGTTTGTTTTGCAGTATTAAGTGCTAATATTAATTTATCAGTTAAAATTTTAGATGAAGCCATTTTATTTTTAAATAATTACTACTCTATAATAATATATTATTTAATTAGATAATACATATTAATATATATGAATTTATTAAAACCAATATATGTTAAACGATGGTTATCTGAAACCAATTATATAACTTATGTTTTTGATACTAATAAAACAAATATATATAAATCAAATTATATAGTAATTAATGAGTATATTTTTCAAGATAATAATTACGAAGATGCATTTAATAAAATAGTTTATTATATATTACAAAAAGATAAAAATATTGAATTACCTTTTTATTTTTGGGATAAAGATAATTTATTATATGATATTAATAATATTAAATGGTCTGGATACAATATAAATCCATTTAAATCAAAAGATAGAAATTCAGAATCATTAAAAGAACCTATTAATATATCAAATAAATATGGTTTATTAAAAAAAACTGAATTAAATTTAGTATTTTATAATGATTTTAAATATGACATTAAATATTATTTTGATAAAACAATAAAAAAACCAGATTTTATTAAAAGAGTTAAAGAGCTAATTAAAAATGAAGAATTTTTAGTTAGTTTATACAATAAAGAAGTTAAATACACAAAGTTATCATTGGAAGAGTATAATGATGTCTCTTTTGAAACAAATATAGATAATATAGAAAATCTTATTTTGCTATTTGATAAACTAAAAACTAATGAAAAAATGCAAATAATACAATTAATTAATAATAATAATGCTATTTATAAATTATTTAAAGAACACACATATAATAACGAAAAAGATCTGTCTTTTATTTTTAATATAATAAATGTTAAAGATGAATTACTTAATATATTTTATAAAGGCAAAACTTCTAAAATTTCAATTAGTGAAAATAATGCTATAATAAATTTTAAATATCCTATCGATAATGGTAATAAAATAGATTCAATTATAAAAGATAAAAAAGATTTTACTGATTACATTAGTAAATATATTACTCTTAAAACAGATTTTATTGAAACCGATATCAATATTAGATTAAAATTTATGATTGATAATATTGAATTTCCAACCTTAATAAAAAAAATAGGAACTTATTCTAATATATTTGAAGCCATAATATTTAAAAATGAGAAAAAGAAAAATAGTGGATATTACGCCTATAAACGGGTAAATAATATATTAAATAATAAGTTTAATGTAACTTCATATATAAAATCAAGAATTATAGTAGGTGTATCAGAAGATGATATTGTAAAAGAACTTATTATATTTGGATATACTAAAACAGAATCTGTTTCATTAATTAAACAAGAATTGCAAATAATAGGAGATATTGGATTTAATAATTTAGATAAAAATCCGAATATTATTGAAGGTACTTATATTGTTGTTAAAAAAAGTGGTAGTGGATTTGAAATTGATATTAAAAATTGTAAATCATTTTACGAACTTAATAATATTAAATTTTGGCTAACTAAAATTATAGAACAAACAAGAGTAATTGAAAAGAAACCAGTTATAGTTGCTATAAAAGAAAATACACCAGAGCCTCAGAAAAAAAAATCAACATCAAAATCATCTGACGAAAATTTAATAGATGATGATATGGATTTTGATGATTTTTCAAAGTTTCAAGGTGGTGTCAAAAAATTAGAATTTAAAAATTATTTAATTAATCGTTTAAGGAATGCAGATAAGGAATTATATCAAGATAATAATAAATCGCGTAAATGTCAAAGACAGCATCAACCTGTTGTTTTATCAAAAGAAGAATTAGATGAAATTAAAGATAAAGACTACAATAAATACTTTGATAATATTATTGAATATGGTAGTAATCAAAATATTAAAAATTATTATACTTGTCCAAGATTATGGTGTCCAGTTAGTAAAATACCATTAGATGAAAGTGAAGAAAATCCCAAATGTCCAGGTGATAATGAAGAGCCAATGAAATTAAATGAAGATATGAAAAATTCCAATAAACCTAGATATGCTTATTTAATAAAAAATATAAATTTACCTTGTTGTGGTAAGAAAAAACCTATTGATGAAATTAAGTCAAACAATACTATTAAACCTTCTAAAAAACTAGATAAATCGGTATCATATGAAAACTCCATGAAATTATCAAATTTTGATAATGATGATAAAAATTATATTATGAATAAAATACCTATACCATATAAGGGACGTTATGGTGATATAGCAAAAGAATTATATAAAATATTAAAACCAAATTATAATAATGAATATAATAAACAATGTCTTTCACCAAACAATATCAATAAAAGAGAATGTATATTAAGAAAAAGTTTAATTAATCAAAAAGATATACCAGATAAATATGATAATATAATAAATGTTGTTGCATTTTCTCTTGGAAGAACAAAAGAAGAATTTATAAAAGATATTACTGAAAAATTAGATTTAATTACATTTCTATCACTAGATAATGGAAATGTATGTAAGGATTTCGTTGATTTAGAACCAATAATAGCAGAAGATAATATTCAATTATATAATGAATTTCTCAAATTCAATAAAAAATTTAATAAGTCATTATTAGATGTTCCAGATGCAAGCGATAATACAAAGGTAGATAATTACAAAAAATCTAGATATTTATATATATATAAATCATATTTAAAATTTATTAAATATTTATCAGCAGATAATTATCCATTTGATAAAACTATTAAATATTTAAATTCATTAGTTGCTATAATTTATAAAAAATTAATAGTATTATGGGATATTGAAAAAATAGATAAAAATATCCAAGTTAATATGTTGTGTCCATATTATACGCGATTTATAGATTTATATTCATATTTAGATAAAAGTCCAAAATTTATAATGATAATTAAAGAAAACAATTATTATGAACCATTGGTATCAAAATCAATTACTATGAAAGCAGATAAAAAGGAATTTAATTTAGAGGAATATAAAATAGTAAAAGATATATTACTAAATTGTACAAAAAAGAATAATTTTGAAGATTATGATATTGGATTATTTACAAATAAAAATAATATAAATGTTCTCAATAAACTATTAAAAGAAGAAAGTGAATTATTTACTTTTGAATCTGTAATAATAAATACTGATTATACTATTAATAAAATAATTTTAAAAAATAATACTTTATTAAAATTTAATCCACAATCTATTATAATATTACCACTATTAATAAGTGAATATAAAATTAACAATGTTATATTTTATGATGATATAATTGATAAAGAATTTAATATTAAAATAGTTAAAGATATATATAATAAATTTAATAAAGGATTTGAAAATATTAAAGAATTAGGATTTTCAATTGATATTGGAGAAATAGTTTTCGATACAAAAGAATTAATTAGAACTAAGTTAAAAATAGCTGATGAAAAATATGAAACATTCACGAGTAATATTATATTACCATTTAATAATAAAAATGCATATTACAGTTATATTGAATCAAATGATATAAAAATGAAAAAAATAGAGAAATTAAGATTGCTAATTAAAAATAAATTATTAGATAGCAAATTTACAGATCAATTTTATAATTCTTTATGTAAAAAATCTAGAAAAAAAGTAATAAAAACTTTATTAAGTGAGTTTAAATCATCTTCATATGATATGGAAGATATTAAGGATATACAAATAATAATAGAAGAAATACCATTATCATCGAGAAAAAATATAAAAAACTGGTATATAAAATCATTATTGTTTTCAAAATATGATTACGTAAATGAATTATCTAATAAAATTAAAGATTTAGGAAATGAATTATTGTTTACACAATACACTGTAAGTAATAAGATACCATTAGCTATATTAAAATATCATGAAGCATTACCTAACAATATTAGTAATATTGAAGAAAATATTGATTATTATAAATTACAAAAAGATATAAAAGATGTAGATATTAAATTACCTGAAATATTTAATGGTGAAGAAACAGCGTTAAATAGTAAATGGACAAAATACAAAAAGAAAATATGGTATAAATTGCGATATATTAAAAATACATACAACGAAACTTACATTAAAGGTTTATTTGAATACCTTACAATTAAGTTAAATACTAATTTACTATCATATAATGAAATTCAAGAAAAATCTAACAAATATTATTTAGATGTTTTTAATAAAGATAATTATGACAAAAATAAAAATTCGCGTATAAAGAGATTATTTAAAGACACTCATTTCTATCAAATTTATTTAAAAGAATTGAATAAAATTAATAAAACTAAGAAATCATTTAAAACATTGAGTATTTTCTTTCAAACTTATTTTAATGAAAGTTCTTATGAAGAAAGAAGTAATATAATAAATAATATAATTAAAAATAATTTAATTAAATATCAAGGTGATATAGATATATATAATATTGCTAAATTACTAAATATATCTATATTTATAATACATAATCGTTCTGAATATGGTAAAGGTGTAAATGTTGAAAAACGCGCAGGTGATAAAGATTTAAATATAACGACATCAATATATAAAGCTGATAATAATATTGAAAAACGACCATTAATAATGTTATATAGAAAGGTTGAAAAAACAAATATAAGTTATTTTATTATTAAAAATACAGAAACAATAGAACCTTTTTATATGGAATTGCAAGATGCTCCTGATGATATAAAAAATAAAATATTAGCTTCTTCTAATTTAAGTGATATGTCATCTACATCTACAACATCTATATGATTTTAACTTTTTGTTCAGGTAGTTTATAACACTTATTATTTTTTTGTTTTAGATTGAATTGTATATCCAAATCATTTTCAATGCAATTATTATAAGTTTCTTCTTCTTCCTCTTCCTCTTGGATATCCTCTAATTCTTCTTTTTCATCTACTACATCTTTCAACAATTCCATCATATGTTCTTCATCTACTAAAATACGACTATCACCTGTTCCACATGGTGGTTGTTGTCCCAACATTACGTTTGCAGATACGCCATTTACTTTATCGTATTCAGCGAATATACTTGCATTAATTAACATGTCTGTTGTTTCTTCAAAAGATGACTTAGCAAGTGGACCAATATCACCCCGATTAATACCATGTCTATCAATAGACATAAGTTGTCCTTTATACGTCATGGTATCAATGAGTAGAGACATATGTCTGAAATTCATAGAACCTTCACTTGTAACAGCAACTAATTCTTTATAAAGAGCATTACGTGCTGCTTCAATACCAAGAGTATCGTAAATCTCACGAATATCATTTGAAATTGTACGCGTTGAATCAATATTTGGATTAGAAAGAATATCTATTAAATTTGTTCCATCTGTATCGAGAACCCATTCTACAATATTATCAAATTTATTGCTTTCATCATTATATTTGGTATATTTCTTTTTATTTAGGGATACCTTTTTGATACCTTTATAGCCCTTTAATATAATTTGATAAACGATATTATGTTCAATTGCTTTAATTGTTGCAATTTCATCTTTTTCATCAATATCTTTTAGAGCTGTTTCAGTCAATTTTATTCTAAATATACATTCTTCGGCATTATCATCACTATATACACAATCAATATATTTGTCGTATGCTAAATTTAATTTAGTGTAAATATCTATCATTTTAAGTCCAAATAAATTCATCTTAGATTTATTGAAAACCAATCTAAGAACCCATGGAGAACTACTACGCGATTTACAACTATTACTTTCTATTTCTTCAAATTCTTTGTATACTTTCATAATACCTTGATCTTTCTCAATATTTGTATCATAATATTCTCCATTATCCCAATATATTTCACTATATTCCAATATATCAGATAATTTAGTAATTTCTATTGAATTTTTAATATTCATAGCATGATTTTTTGTTATATCTATGCGAGAATCAGTAATTTCACCATCATCATTCATATTAGGGTTAACAATACTTGCAACATCATGTTTCATATAAATAATTAATGTTGGTGTCTTAGTTTTCTTTGTTGCAGATAAAATTTCTTTAAGACGAGGTACACCAGATGTTGCCTTAACAGCTGCTGCTGTACCTGAAACATGAAATGAATCTAATGTCATTTGTGTACCTAATTCACCAATTGTTTGGGCAGCGACAATACCAACCATTTCTCCCGGTTGAGCAATTGCTTGTTTAAAGTATTCATTTATTTGTTCAATAATCCAATTAAATATATCTTTTGTAAAATGATAATGAAATATTAATTTCTTAGGGTTTAAATGAATTCTTAATAGAATATGAAAGAATTTAGTACCTTGGGTATTGTTTTTAATACATAAATCATTTTTTAGTTTTTCAATAGCATTTAAAATGTATTCAGGTGTTAAATCTGTTTTAAATGCTTTAATACCAATTGATTGGAGACGTTTATGTGCATTATTAATAATGCGTTCAAATGGAATTGGATAATTAATTATCTTTTTTTTTTCACCATTAAATACATATTTAATAAGAAAATCTTTATCATCAAGCATTTCTTCAAAGTGCTTAGTGCATTTTTTATAAGTATCTGTATTAATAGTTTCAAATGCTTCCGTTGTCATATGAAGTGCGGGATTATCAGTTGATTTTAAATGATATTCTTTATCGATTTCAAGTAGTTCTTTATCAATAGTATTTATAATTTGCACCTCTATTTTACAACCATCCATACCATCTTCTCCATAAATATATTGTATTATTGAACCAATAGCAGTTCTTACAGTATTATCATAGTGAATTTTAGAATCTTCCATTGCCTTTACTAATCTGCGTTGGATATATCCTGTTTCGGATGTTTTTACAGCCGTATCAATAAGACCTTCGCGCCCACCCATAGCATGAAAGAATACTTCTTGTGGGGATAGTCCTGAGATAAAACTATTTTTAACAAATCCTCTTGCTTCTGGACCATCATCATATTTAGTAAAATGAGGTAGTGTTCTATCTGTAAAACCATATGTAATACGCTTACCATCTACATTTTGCTGACCTACACAAGCAATCATTTGTGCTACATTTGTTTCTTTTCCTTTTGAACCAGATTTAACCATATTTATCATTCTGTTTTTATTTTCATCAATTTGTGATAAACCTATTTTTCCTACTTCACTTGTTGTTTCATTTAAAATACCAATAATTTCACGTTCAATATATTCTTCATTATTGAATATACTATTATTATCAATAGTACCTCTACGTATTTCATCTAGTTTATTATAAGCCTTAGTTTTCATTTCTTTGATTTTATTTTTTAAATTTTCGTCAGTTTCTTTATCAGTAACTAAATCACTGATACCAACGCTAAATCCGGCTGTTAATAACCAACGACAAACAAGACGTTGAGTATTATCTAGGAACTTTCTTACTTCAAATGGTCCATAATCATGATATATTACTGGTAACATTCCAGTTGTAATACCATGAAATATAGTTTTATCAAGATTACCTTGTTCTAATTCACTATTATTAATTATAAATTTTTCATTTTTTTTATTTTTTCTATTAATATAAAGACCTGGTGGTAATATCTGTGAATAAGCTTCTTTTCCTGTATACATATACTTTTTATCAGGCTTCTTTAAACTGCCACCAAAGTAACTATTAACCATTTGAATATTAGCCAAAGTTTTATCTTGTATCGTTGTAATATCCTTAGTTAATCTAAATGAACCTAATAGAGTATCCTGAACAACTTCAATAATCGGCTTACCATCTCTTGGTGCTAATATCATGTATGGAACAGCAGCAATATCCATAAGTTCATTCATTGTTTGAACACTTTGAGGACAATGCAAATTCATTTCATCTCCATCAAAATCAGCATTGTATGGTGGTGTATCTAAAACATTTAAGCGAAATGTTTGATATGGCATAATAACTACTTTATGACACATCATAGACATTTTGTGCAAAGACGGTTGTCTGTTAAATAGAACATAATCACCATCTTTAAGGTGTCTATGAACAACATCTCCATATTTTAAATCCTTAGCGTTTTGTTCTAAATCCTTTGAATATCTTAGATTAATAGTTGTATTATTCATTTTAATATATTTTGCTCCTGGCCAATTATCAGAACCATTCATTACTAGTTCTCGCATTTTTTCAATATTATATTGATTTACTGTTTCTGGAAAAGTAATGTTAATAGCTACTTTAATTGGAACACCCAATTCATCAATACTAATATAAGGATCTGGTGTAATAACAGAACGAGCTGATTGATCTACGCGTTTACCATTGAGATTACCTCTGATACGTCCTTCTTTTTTTTTCATGCGATCTGATACAGATTTAAGTTTACGACCATTTCTTTGTTGTGAAGGTGCCAATCCTGGTATTTGATTATTAATAAATGTAAATACGTGATATTGTAAAAGCATAGTAATATACTTGATAGTATCTTCAGATGCTCCTTTGTTTATTTTATCAATAATACTATTATTATTCTTAATAATATCACTAAGCTTATGTGTCAAATCATCTTCTCGGCGCTGTCCATTTTCTTCAATGATACTAGGGCGAACAGCAGGTGGTGGAACAGGTAATACAGTACATATCATCCATTCAGGTCTATTCCATTTTGGATTAAATCCCATCATTTCCATCTCGCGTTCAGTAATTCTTTTGAATATTTTGAGAATGTCATCCGCAGATAATTCTTGAGAAATCTTTTCTTCCTTTTTCTTATCTTTCCATTCTGCAATAATCTTCATTGCATTTTCTTTATGAAACTTTGAAGGACGTAATGCTCCACATCCAACAACTCCATCATCACCACATGATCGCAGTTTAGTAGTTGTATTGCAAAGTTTATAATATGCTTCCCATCTTTTTTGATTATTTTTGATGGAAAGTATTTTAGCCATATCATTCTTAAAATCTTTATGTTGTGTATCAGGAGAAATCAAACATTTAGAACATTTATAGCAAACACAATTTAGTATTTTTTTTACAATATCGAAAAACATTGCATGAAATACTGGTTTTGCTAATACAATATGTCCAAAATGACCAGGGCAGAAAATATTCTTTTGCTCACATGTACAACAAATACGATTGTGTTCTAAAACACCCATTCGCGAATCAAATAAACCGCCAATAATTGGTTCGCTTCCAGCATATGTATCTGTTTTATTAATTTCTACAACAGAGCGTTTGATAATTTCATCCGGTCCCAATACACTAAATTGAATACCTTTAACCTCTTGAATTTCAACTTTCTGGTCATTGTAAGATAGTTCTGGATAAATTGACATATCTCTTAATAATAGTAGTTAAAATAACTTGTCTTATGTTTAAATTATTTTAAAAAAAATATCAATTTTTATTTTTTATTGCTTTTTAAATAAATTAGCAAAATCTTCATAGAATAAATATATTAATATAATAAATATTGTTATTATTATTGAAAGTACAATAAAATACCCATTTTTCTTATCTTTAAATGGAACACCTTTGAATGGCATAGATAATAAAGAAATTATAAATGATGTTGGTAAGAAAATAGCTGCTACTATTGTTAATATTCTAGATGTTCCCGAATCTAAATATTCTATTCTTTGCATAGTACCATGTCTAGTTTGTTCTAAACTATCTTTTAAATTAACAATATTATTTTGAAAAACTTTAATGCGATTTTTAAATAATTCATAATCATTATTATCATTATTATCTTTATCATAGTTTATAATTATAATAATGCGAGATACTATCATTATCATATCATTGATAATGTTATTATATGATAAAACATAATATAACAATTTATCTAAATATTCAATCATTTTATAACTATTAAAAAAATCTAGCCATGTTACATGTTTTTTAATAATATATAGTATTTCATTTATTCTACGATAATCTCTTTCACATTTATCAATTATATCAATAAATAATTTTAATATTTTAGAATTTTTATCTATGAAGCTAAGTTTATCTATGTCATCTGTAATTATATATTTATCTTTTTCTAAATAAAAAATAGTGTTATATATATATAATCCTTGTATTTTTTCTGTTAATAAACTTGAATAATCTATACCTGTTTCGTATTGGGTGTTTTTTCCTTTTAATTGTTTATAATTATTATAATCAAGTATTGGTATATTAATTGAAAAATAAAATTTTTTATCATCAACAATTAGTTTTTCTTTTTTTGTTAATAATTTATTAATTTTATTTTGATCTAAATTATATTTATTAATATTATTATATGTTATAATGTTCATTATCTAAATCTATTAGATTAAAAATATTTTTTTTAAATATTAAATTTTATTATAGGTTTTCTACATCAAAAATAGTAAACTTGCGTTTAGGTTTTTCTACTTCTGAAATAGTAAACTTGCGTTTAGGTTTTTCTACTTCTGAAATAGTAAACTTGCGTTTAGGTTTTTCTACATCAGAAATAGTAAACTTGCGTTTAGGTTTTTCTACATCAGAAATAGTAAACTTGCGTTTAGGTTTTTCTACATCAGAAATAGTAAACTTGCGTTTAGGCTCCTCATAAATTGTATATAGATACCAATGTAATTTTTCATACTTCATTATTATAGATATGTAGATTAATATTAAATCAATTTTTTAATATTAAATGTAAAAATTATGACGCTGCTAGCAGGGCTCGAACCTGCGACCGCTCGGTTAACAGCCGAGTGCTCTAACCGACTGAGCTATAGCAGCTTATACATATATACATGTATAATCCTTATATAATTTTATATATAAATTAAGTATAAAATGAACATAGAAGAATGTTTTATATGTAATGATAATAAAATATCTGAAAATTTACATTGTTATACATGTAATAAAACTATTTGTATCCAATGTTGCAATAAATTAGAAAATAAATCATATATATATTACGAAATACGAAATGAAATATTTATAAAATATAAATGTCCATATTGCAGAGAATATAACAATAAAAATTTAAAATTATTTAATAAAATTGAAGGGGTTTCTTTTTTTGCAAATTTACTAACTGAATATTTAAAATTACAAAATTATAATAATTACTATAAAAATTTAATTGAAAATTTAAAAAATGATAACGCTAATTTATCTAACGAGTTAAATAAGAAAAATATTACAATGAAAAAAGTAATAGATATAAATAGCAGTAATGTTGATGCATTTAATAAAATAATTAACCAATATAAAAAGCTTATATAATATGCTCTATATTTTTTTTATAAATTTCTTTTAATGATATTTTTTTATTTTCTTTTAATATTTTTTCTTTAATAAGCCATTTCCTTGATAATACATTATATTTATGGTTTTCATTAAATAAAACATTGATAGATATATATATAAGTAATACAATAATTACACTTTTGGCAAAGCTTTTTGTAGCCATATAAACTATTGAAAACAATATTATTGTTTGAAAAATAGAATTATTTATTATTTTTTGTTGAGCTGGCGTTAATTCTATTTTAAGATATCTTCCACCAAATTGTACTAATATTAAAAAAAATATTGATAATGGTTCTATACCTTCAATATTAGATAACATATTCTATTTATAATAATTAATAAAATTAATTTAAAACTTCATCTAAGTTATTTTTTATAGATTTTAAAACCTTACTAACTATTTTTTCTATCAATTTATTTTCATCTTTATTAGATTTTTCTAACTTTTTCTTAGCATTATTAGGCTTTTGTTTTTTGTCTTTACTATTATTTTCCTTAGTTTCCTTAGTTTCCTTAGTTTCCTTAGTTTCCTTAGTTTCTTCATCATCGGAAGAATCAGATTCAGAATCAGAATCAGAATCAGATTCAGAATCATTCTTAAAGTTTTCAATATTAATATCATTATTGAATACTTCTCCTTCGGTAAATATAATTACATCCAATAATAAAGCTATTATAGATAATAATAATAATAAACCGATAGTCATATCCCATTGTATAGCATAGAAATTTACTAAAATCAATACAATAAATATCCAAGGATTATCTATTATTTCTAAAATATTGTCTGGATATTCTGCTGAAGGTCTTAAACCTAATATTATCAAATATGCTATTAAAAAACCTGATATAATTCCTTTTAAAACAATATTAAGAAAATCATCGATTTCTAAATCATTCATATTCCTTCTTTACAATTATATTATATAAATATTTTTTTTGTGTTTTTCTTTCCTTTTTGTATAATAGAGAATATCTTAAAAAAATAAGAATGCACTATTCAACTATTGAGGAAGCTTATAATGTAGATGGTTTTGATAAAATGAAAAAGAAAAAGCGCGAAAAGCAAAGAGATGTTCCAGAAAGTAATTTAAACAACGCACCATCAAATATAGAAACTAGTAAATTAACTGCTTCAAGTGAAAAAATACAAGATTATGAAGAATATATTAAAAATACAAGTAAATCATGTGCACCAATTCAAGTGCCTCCTTACACAGTTCCTATATCCAGTGAATGTAAAAAAGAATTTAATGATACAATAAAAGTTTATACAGAAGAAAATTTTAATTCACCAAAAGATATTAATATGTCAAACATGGCTTCTAAAAATGATATTATGCCATATTATGATGAAGATTTAGAACAATATTTTGATGTTAACAATTTAAATGACGAAGTTAAATACAATCCCAATAATAAATTATCAAATTATATGCCTAATAGTAACAGTACTTCTTATACAAATAATAATACAAATGAATACATGAGCACTATGTTTAATAATGGTAATAATTTATTGAATACTTCTGATTTTAATTTAAATCCCGAAGAAAGAAAAAAAGCAAATGATGCTCTACAATATTTAAAAGCATTAGAAATGAAAATAGACAAAAATGAAAAAAAAGCATTCTTCGATCAAATGAACATGTCAAATACAATGGGATCACGAGGATATCTTGAAAGACAACAAGCAGATGCTAAAACTATTAAATTAGAAAAAGAATTAGAAGAACTAAAAAAAAGAGAAGTAATCTTATCAAAAAGTATAGAAGAAAATAAAAAAGCACAAAATAACATTAATTTAATTATAAATGTATTTATAATATTATTTGTAGGTGTTATAATTATATTATTATGCGATTATCTTGTTGAATTATCAATTCAAATCGGTATGAAAAAAACAACATATATTCTAGAACCATATATCAATAATAAAATTAATGGAATGAATATTCCTCAATATTCATATCAGCCTTCACATCAATCTCAGAATATAATGCCTTATAATTACAATCAAATACAACCAATGCAAAATTTACAACCAGTACAAGGAGGTTTATCTCAACAAAATGTTTAATTTTATTTTTTTTAATGATATATAAGATTTATATTATAATTATCATTTAATAATGACGGTTAATTTATCAGATCTTATTAATAATACTATAATTGTTGGCGAAGAAACCAAGAAAAAATCCATTGATTGGTGGGTACCATCTGAAAAAAATAAAACACGTGTTATGTTATGTGGTACATATCCAATTGGAACTAGTAATGGATATTCAAAAGTTGTTTATTATATATCTAAATATTTGGGGGAGTATAAAGATATAGATTTAACTGTTTATGGATTTCAGAATGTTTCTAATACAAATGGTAAAAATTTACGAGACAATATTCCTAAAAATGTTAAAATTTATGATGCTATGGCTAATGAAAATCCGAAAAGAAGTGGTTTCGGTGAAAAAGAAATTGGTGATTATATCAAGAAAAATCCACAAGATATTATAATAATTTTTAATGATAATATGATTACAACATCTTTAACAAATACAATTATAAAAGAATGTAATACTGAAAGAAAAAACTTTAAATTAGTATCATATATGGATCAGGTTTACCCTTATCAAAAGAAGGCTTATATTGAATTATTAAATAAGCATTTTGATGCGATTATAGCATTTACACCATATTGGAAAGATATTGCAAGAAAATTAGGAATTAATAATAACATACCAATATATACATTTCCACATGGATTTGATACAAATATTTATTATCCTATACCAAAAAATATTGCTAGAACTTATTTTAAATATAATAATGATGATTTTATGGTATTAAATCTAAATAGAAATCAACCTAGAAAATGTTGGGACCATACTATAATTGCATGGGTAGAATTTGTTGAAATGCATTATAAGGCCAATTTTAAAAATTGTCAAGATTATTTAATTAATGAATATACAAAACGTCCAATAAAACTAATAGTAGGTACTTCAATTAATGCTTACTGGAATCTATGGGATGTTTTAGAAAATGAGGTTATTTTCAGAGATGTTCCATTAGAATATGTTAAATCAACTATTGTGGAAGTACAAATGCCACAACAATTATCAGATAGAGAAATTAATATATTATACAATTCTTGCGATGTTGGTTGTAATAATTGTAATGGTGGTGGTTATGAATTAACTGTATTTGAATGTTTGGGATTGGGAAAACCCCAAGTATCATCATATGTAGGTGGTATTCGCGAGTATTTATCAAAAGATAATTCAATACCCGTTGAATCCAAAATATACTATTATTTAGATAATAAATCAAATGGTATAGGTGGTAAAGCTGAAATTACTGATCCACATGATTTTGCATTAGGATTTTGGAAATATTTTAGTGATCCTGAATTAGCAAAAACACATGGAATAAATGGTAGAGAAAATATTCTTAAAAATTATAGATGGGAAACCCTTGTAGACTATTTTTATAAAAAGGTTTTAACTGACATAATTAAAAATTGATATAATACTTTGTTATTATTATTAAATAATAAAATGGCTTTATTTATTGACACTGAAACAATTGGTCTACCTGATACAAAAAATTTAAATCTAAAATGGGGTGAATATCCATATTATAAACTATTGAATAGATATGATAATGCAAGGATAGTACAACTTTCATATATGATTACTGATGCTAAATTCAATGAAAAAGAATTGCATGATTATATTATTAAAAAAGAAAACTTTAATATAGAAAACTCTCAATTTCATGGAATTACAAATGAAATATCTATGGAAAAAGGTATTGAATTTAATGAAGCTTTTGAAAAATTTTATGAAAGTTTAAAAGATGTAACACATATTATTGCGCATAATACTGAGTTTGATATAAATGTTATTAAATCAGAATTATTTAGAAGAAATAAGCATTATATTATTGAAGAAATTAATAAAAAGACAATTTTATGCACTATGAAACACTGTAAAGAAATTGTTAAAATTAAAAATCAATATAATAGATATAAAAATCCATCATTAAAAGAAATTTATAAATTTGCATTTAATAAAGATTTAGAAAATGCACATAATTCTAAATATGATGTTATTAATATGCACGCAGTTATAAAAAAAATGTATGAAGATAATATTCTTAATTATTCACTTGAAAGCACATGATAGTGCTTTCTATAAGTTAATATTTAAATTATCTTTTAAAGGTTTTTTTATATTTTCATCAGTAAATTTATTTACCGGTTTTGCTATATTTTTATCAGCAAACTCATGTATATCTTCTAATATTTTCCCTAATTCTTTTAACAAATTAAGTTCTTCCGAATTACCAGACATTTCTATATAGTTAATATATATAAAATAATATTATACATTATAATTATTAAGTTTTTCATTATATTCTTTAATTTCTTTGAGTTCATTTAGCTCTTTGATATTTTTAAATATATCATAATCAATAATATCATTATATTTAGATTTTTTTTTATTTTTAATATTAGCAATCATAGTAATTTTTTTTAATATTTCTTGTTTTTTATTTACTTCTTCTTTTGTATCTATACCATCATTATCATTTTCATTTACATATGATGTTAATGATTTAATGTAATTATTATACATAATATCTTTAATATAAGTATCAACATATTCACGATAATATCTTATTTCATTTTTATCTGTAATATATTTTAATAATTCATTATTTTGTATATCCTCTTCTAATTTGTTAAGAGAACTACTAAAATCTTTTAAAATTTCTTTTGTTAATGTATTATGTTTTCTACATTGAACTAAATCTTTATTTTCTTTATTATTTGGTAATGAATATGTAGATAATTGAAATTTAATTACTTCAAACTTTTTTTGATATTGTAATAATAAAGATAAACGGCTACTAATAATTTCTAATTTATTTTGGTAATCATTGAACTTTATATATCCAGTTATTATGGTTATTAAAATGCCAATAAATATTGATGATATACTAATAATATAAGTTAAAGATTTTATTTTTCTATTTTCAGTATTTTCAATAATAAGTCTTACTGCTTCAATAAATGTTATTATAGAAGAAAAAACTAGTATAAAAATAGATGACCACCAATATTTATTATTAATACTATGATATGATCTTCTTGCAATTATAATATTCTTTGTTTGCTCATCTAAACATTTTGCTAATCTATTTTCTAAAATTTTTTTGGAATTTTTAAGAGATTCTAATTCATCGCGTTTAATTACATCAACTTCTTCACGTAATTTAATTAAAGATTCTTCTTCTATTTTCTTGTTAATAATAATTTCTTGTAGCTTTACCATTGCTGATTTTACTTTATCTTCAAGCTCTTTTACATTTATTGTATGCTCCTGTGGTTTCTCTTGTTGTATGTTTTCATTATTATCATCTTCATCACTTATATTTATATCCATTGTATCAGAATGAATTTCAATTAAGTTATCCATTATATATAAAAATAATATATTAATTATTAATATTATTACAATATATTGTTGTTATTGTAAATATATTTTCACTTTCATTTAAGTTATAATATATTATTATATTTACATTATTTTTTTTTAAGAAGATTTTTTTAGAAATTCCATTATTAATATAATTGTCAATTAAAATATCAATTTTATTATTTAAAATTATTATAGATACAGTATTATATATACCCTCAAAAGCAGCAACTAATGATCTTATTGTTGATGATTCAAACGAAGATATTCTAATTAAATCATTATTTTTATTGGATATAATGTCATTTAATTCATCATACAATAAATTTAACTTCATATATTATTTTATAATAATTATTTTATTATTTATATATGATTATTTTTGTTTGATGCATCTTCCAGATAAAAAGTTACATGTTTTTCCTTCACCGCATTCTTTTTTACAATGTTTAAATTTAGATTCTGTGGGCATTGGTTTAGTTATTGGTGGTTTTACACAACGTCTTGTTGATATTTTACATATTTTATTTATAGCAGTACAATCTTGTTTACATGGTCTTTCTGCTAAAATTTCAAGTTTGTTTTTTTTAGGTTTAATACAACGTCCTGTTTTAGTATTACAGATTCTATTATCTTTTTCACAATTTATTTTACATTGTTTTTTTTTAGAACTGGAAGATTTATTACTATTTATTAATTTAGATATTTTTAATTGATTATGTTCTTGAACATTTACAGGTTTTTGTGAGGGTCCAGGTGATAATTTAAATGAAGAACTATTTGTATTTTTATTAACTTTACTTTTTTTAGATTTGGAAGATTTATTACTATTTATTAATTTAGATATTTTTAATTGATTATGTTCTTGAACATTTACAGGTTTTTGTGAGGGTCCAGGTGATAATTTAAATGAAGAACTATTTGTATTTTTCTTAACTTTACGTTTTTTAGAACTAGCTCTTACTTCTGATCTAGCTCTTAATGTTGTTCTGGCTCTTACAGGAGATCTTTCTCTAACAACAGATTTTGATCTTAATGTTGTTCTTGCTCTTACAACTGTTTTTGCTTTATGTGCTGCACTAGCCCTTCTTACAGCACTTGATCTACGAGCATTTTTAGCTTTTAATGACGCACTCGCTCTTCTAGCAGCACTTGCTTTTCGTGCTTCACTAACTCTTCGAGCATAACTTATACGACGTTTATTGGAACTATTATCTAAAACAACATTTGCAGAAGAACTTTTTTTCATTATTTTATTTAATATTTGTAATCTTCTGTCAATCAGAGGATTTAAACATTCCCCTTTTGCTTTCTTTTTTTCAATATATTTATTAATTTCAACATATACATCGCCTTTTTTCCCTTTTTGCTTTATGTATTTTTCATCGTTCAATTCATAAATTGTTTTTTCTTTACCACAAACATTTTCTTTTCCAGTTCTTTTATATTCCTTTGACATTTGTTCTATATTATAAAAAGATTATTTCAAAAATGTTATTATATTATTGAATATATTCATTACTTTTTCTGGTGAATATTCTTTGCATACATTATAATCAATATCATTATTTATTTTAAAATTTGTAATAATATTTTTTAATTCGTATATATTATTATACCATATACCTTTATTTTTCAATAATTCAACATGAGCCAAATCTCCTGTTTTACACGCAATGACCGGTTTATTACATATTGAGAACTCAGCTATTGATAATCCAAATGTTTCTCCATCGCTTCTTGCCCAAAGCATTGCATCGCATGTATTTATAAATTTTCTTTTATCATTTAAATCTACTATAATGTCCAAATGAATTATATTTGGCAAATCTGGACAAAATTTCTGTGTATTTACAAATAAGAAATATATGTTATTATTATTTTTAGCAATATCGTAAACTAATCCCATGACACTTCTTATATTGAAAGTGTTGTTACCACCATGTCTACCAAATACGATAGCATTTTTTGGAATATTTAATTGATCGCGCATGTCTTGTTTATGTTCTGGCAAACTTACAATATGAGGCAATGTTAATATATTATTTATATCAGCGTCATATCTTTTATTATTTTTAACCCAATCTGATACTGTACAATATACATCTCCATGTGGTTCATTGCATGTAAAAACGCAATGAATAATATTTTTTGCTACTTTACTAAGTCTACCATCATTATAACCTGATTTTATAATATAAATAATATCAATATTATATAATTTTAAATATTTGTCAACATCATTAAATTCATTTACTCCAATTACTTTAAATTGTTTAGCAAATTTATTTATAACATTTAAATTATTATTACCATTATTTATTTCATAAAATATAAATGATTTATTATTTAATAGAGTTTGATTATAATAAGCATAATCATACATCGCTATTTCGGTTCCCCTTTCACCTAATTGATTTGACCAAAATGCTATATTCTTCATATTTAGTATATTTAATATTTATATGTTTTATATATAAAAATATGTTATAATATATATAAAATGCTTAAACGAATTATATTATTATCTCTTGCTATATATGCAAATGCTTTTGCGCCCTTGAATTATTTAAAGCATAATAAAATAATTAGAAATAAACCTGCGCTAACTAAATTAAATGCTAGATTTCAAAATAATATTAGTCGCCGTAATTTTATTGAATTAGCGCCATTAGCTTCATACTCTATACTTACTATTATGAATAATCCTCAGAAAGCAGATGCATCAGATGCATCAATTGTGAAAAAAGTAGTTGTATTTGGTGCTTCTGGATATACTGGTGGTGATACTGTAAGAGCCTTAATAGAAAAAGGTTTTAATGTAGTAGCAGTAACACGTCGCAAAGTAAATATTGTTGATAGAGAACATGCAGGAGTCAATACATTAGTTATTGACAATATTAAAGATAAAAATAGGGTTACTTCCGCTATCGCAGATGTAATTAAACCCGATACTCTAAAAAATATAATGAAAAATGCAGAATCTGTTATTTATTGTGCTGCATCGCGACCAAAAGTAAAATTAACAGGAACACCTGGAACCAAAAGTTATGACGAAATGAAAAAAAATGAAGAAGAAGGCATTGTTGCAGAACCAAGTTATGATGTAGAAGATATTGGACTTGTAAATGTGGCAAAAGAAGCAATCAATTGTGGTGTTAAACGTCTTGTCGTAGTATCTTCAATATGTGCAAAATGCCAAAAAGGAAAAGAGCAAATAGGCGAAGCTATTGATAGAGGATTTTCTAGTTGTGAAAATTGTTATAAAAAACAAATTGGCGAAGAACGTATCAAGACATTATATGAAAATACACCTAGTGATATGAGTTATACTATTGTAAGACCCGGAATGTTATCACCGGGAGAACGTAGAGGTGTAAAAGAGGTAGAGTTCAATCAAGGTATTTCTAAAAGTGGTATTATTTCTAGAATGGATTTAGCTGATGTACTTGTTGCAGCTGCGGATACAAATAATGGTGCCAAGAAAACATTTGAAGTTTACTATAAAGATACTGCACAACCGGTTGATATGTATCAATCTCTTAAAACTTGTAAAGAAATGGGTAAAAGTGTTAAAGAGTGTTTCTTTGGGGAAGATTATAAAGATGATAATGAGCCATTGTCTATTGATAAAATGCTTAAAAATCCAGTTAAAGGAGTCATTTTCCCATCCGGAAAAGAAGTTAATGGTGATGATTATAAAATGATGTTGAAAAATTTAAAAGTAGATGTTAAGGAAGAATATGATATTAATCAATTGCGTTCATATGACATTATGTAAATATATATAAAACTAATTTATGTTAAATATAAAATGTTGAGAAGTATTATAATTAGTTTTATTTTTATTAGTTGTGCCAGTAGTTTTAGTTATAACATGCAATTCTTTAATGATAAAAATAATAAGCCCGCAATTAATCTAAAACGAAGAAATTGTATTAAAATAATGCCTCTATTGGTAGCTCCATTTTTATCTACTAAACATGTAAGTGCCGAAGAAAAAAGTATTGAACAATTAAGAGAAGAAGCTAATAGAATCATTGAAATAATTGATGCACAAAAAGAAGCTTTTAATTTACCAACATTGAAAAAACCTGATAAATTAATAAATACAAATAGTACATCAAATAATGATGTAAATAGTAATATA
>Ga0255761_10000908_pt1 | contig 27349 bp, 28 predicted proteins | sample 071ome_29_FD_179961 | JGI IMG/M metagenome (GOLD analysis project Ga0255761, IMG submission 179961) | Coastal salt marsh microbial communities from the Groves Creek Marsh, Skidaway Island, Georgia - 071407BT metaG (version 2) | ecosystem: Environmental > Aquatic > Marine > Intertidal zone >... | reverse complement strand
ATGTGTCATATTTTTATTTTTTTCTGAATGCTCTTGTATAGGCAACAACTTTAAGAATTCTTTAAATTTTGGCATATCTAAATAACTTTCTAAATTAAAAGTTTTTCTTTCCCAAAACGATTGAGTGTAATATATATTATCTAATAAATTATTTTTCCACAACGCATGTCCTAATTTAATTCTAAAATATTTAGGATAGTTATTAAGATAACTAAAACCATATTGTCTGTCATTATTTGTGTAAATATCTTGATGTTTCAATGAAAACATATATGGATATGAAATTTGCCAAATATTATCTTTTATTTTTTTATCCTGATAACCCAGTGTTTGTATTATAAAATTTACTTCCAAATTACCCATATATTCATATAATTTTTCAAATCCATTACTTGTGCCTACATCTCTATCTCTATATACATCAGTGTTAGATAACAACATAGTTTTAGGTCTATATGTATTAACACAAAATTCTATATTTTTTCTGATAGATTGTGAATCTAGACTGGATATACCCAGAGACAATGTACTACCCATATCATTGGTATAGATATTCAATAGATCATATGCTATAGGATCTACAATAGGTGCTTCATTTATATCTGAAGGAATATTTTCAAAACCTATCACTATTTCTCCGTACTTTTTTTAAAATTTTGTCAGCTCTCCATAGAATATATTTTAAACGAATTTTTGAATAAAAATCTGATATTACATTAAACATTTCTTATTACTATTACTCCATATTGATCCATAACCACAGTTTCACAATCTATTCTGTTGATTACTTCATACACTAAGTCAATCATTCGCTGACTGTTTCCACATATTATTGTAAGAGGAATTTCCTCCTGATTCATTAGTATAAAATTTTCTACTAAAATGTCAACCTCATGATGTCTTACACCGTGTAAATCCAATTTCATTGTAAAAAATCCTCACTTGTTAAAAGATTAAAGTTATTTTCCAGTCGATCTTTATACTTAATGTGGTAATCGAAAAGATTACCAGTATCATCTAACAACCTTAATATTTCTTGACTAATCATTGTTAATCTAGATTGATAGTCTATTACTTGATCATATGAATGATCTATAACATCATCAAATACATCTATCCCTATTTTTCTTAAATGTTCTACGGCAAACGGTCTATTAAATTGAATAAAAAACTGTCTTGCATATATGGGTTTCCAGGTTTTTTCTGTAAATATACTAGCACCGTCAGGTGCGGTTTCTGTAACAACATTTAAAACAGTTTCTCTAAAAGCAATATGTTTTATGCTATGGTCTGAACCTCTATCATAATTATCTCCAATAGTAGTAAAATTACTAAATCCTTTATCACCAAACTCTGCAAAATATCTTTTGTAAGTATTTCTATCCGTGTCAGAATTTATATCTGTTATATATTTACTAAATTTAAAATTACCCATAGAAAATAATATTTTATTAAAATTATTACTATGTCTGAGAAGATTGAATAAATCTATTCTGGGTTTTCTAGGTACACCATTTAAGCAACTAATAGGATATATTTTTTCATTATCATATTTTTTATATCTTAAGTCCTTATATTGCCATATAAATGGATTATGGTAGATTATAGAGTTAGATTCTTTGAAAATATATGAAAAATCATTTACTAACACCTTATATCCACAAGGCCAATCCCAGGTTTCTATTGTTGATTCAAATTCGTCAAAAGGATCATATGAACAATCTAAAATGACTATATCTATTTCATTGTCTTTTAAAAAAGGAGAAACTATTGTTTCTATAATATGATTTTTTTGATGTAGAAGATCTGTATAATCACTCATATTGATGTAAAGATATTTTACATCATCTTCTAATAAGTGAGAAAAATTCGTTAATCGTTCGATATCAGCAGGATAAATTGTTTTATCTTTTAAAAAGGATATTTGATTTAGTCTATAACTATATCTTCCATTCCTGCTGTTCTCAGTCTTGTTATGTGTCCTATCTGCCATTGCTTTGTGTCTAAGCCCTTCATTATGCCTAGATATTTATTACGCAAAAGGCTAAATTGGTTAACAAGGTGAGTTAAATCTATAACACTTTGTTCACCATCAACATATTTTTCAGCATCTCTACTTGAAAGTTGTCTATTGTATGCTTCTAAGTATTTGCGGAATGTTTTGGAACGTTCTTTACGAAGTTCTATATTTAAGTGTTCTAGTATTGCTTCAATCTCTTGCAGTTGATTAAAGCGATATTCTGTTAAGCCTGGGAGGGCGGCACTGGATTTCTCCAGGCTACCCTTTATCCTGCATTCGTACCTGGCTTCATCAAGTTGTTTCTCATAATACTCGATGGCTGGTATTATGTCGCCTAAATCGCCTACAACTTTATTATACCAAGTACTCATGTTTTAACCCCAATCCTCATCATCTTCATCGTCTTCGAATCCAATGTCAAAGTGGCTGACCAATGCCGCCTTCATAGCAGTATCAAATGTATTAATGTGATCTTCTGCTTCTGAAATGTCCACGTTATCGTCGAAGGTTCTAACGAGTTCTTCAGCGACATGTAGTCGTTCTTTTTTGGGTATGTATGTTTTTATACTATCCCATGTATCATATAGAAGTGCTACTTCAGGACTCATCTGTATACTCCTCTGCTTCTGGTTCAAATGAATCTGGGTCAGCATCTTCAACAATATCTTGTTTTGCTAAAGGGTTTTGACCCCATTCATCAATAATTACCTGAAGTTTATCTCCAGTCCAGCCTTTTCTGAACTCTTTGATAACTTCTCCAGTTACAGGTGAGGTGTATTCCAGTTTGTTTCCTGTTTTAATCACAATCTCTTTCTTTTCAAACATCTCCAAGAGGCCACTGTATGGATCCATGCCTGTCTCGTATGGGATTTTGATTTGAACACCTTCAAACGGTTTGCTGTATCGTGACTTCATCACTTTACAGGCCGCTCTGATACCTTGTACAGTAGACGTTTTGTTACCATCTTCATCCTCTTTTAATTTGAGTTTCTTCATAGCAACAACAATACTACTTGCATATATAAACCCTTGGCCACCACTGATCTTATCATCTGGATCAAACATATCTTGCGATGCATAAGTGTGGTTTGTGGCTATAAGGGCTATTGGAAAAGGAGCAATCTGGTTAACTGTGTTTCTAACCAAGGCTGTTAATGCCTTAGGTTTTCTACCCATATCACCTTTCATATCTCCTTTCTGAAACTGATCTACATCAGTCGGAGTTAGAAGCATACCCAAACTGTCTATTACAAAAACTAATTTAGGTTGCTCATCATATGGCAGATCGCCATAATTTGCTTTATAGTCTTTCATAAACTCTGATACTGCTTTAGCAACATCATCAATCATTGAAACACTAATTCTTAAAAGTTTTTCTGGTGATGTGTCTACATTCAATGCTTGTAGCCATTGTTCATCAAGTGCGTTTTCTGAGTCAAACAACACAACTTGACAACCCATATCCTGTGCGGATTTAACTAGGTTACCAGAACAAATAAAACTTTTACCAGAACCGGACTCACCAGCAAATACTGATACCTTACCAAGTGGAACACCTTTGTTAAAGTCACCACTAATAAGATAGTTTAGTGTATAGTTTCCTGTACTAATCCAATCCTGTGGATCAAAGAAACCAGCACTAATACCTGAAATACTCTTCGTCAGGCCAGTTCTGAACTTTGTTAAGTCAAAAGGTTTTTGCATGTTTCCTCCTTAAGACGTTTGTCTATTTCTGATCATATTCAGAATGTCATCTGCTGATTTTTTACCAGTATCTGCTTCTGCTGTTGCAGGTGCAGGAGAAGGAGTTGTTTCAGCAACAGGTTCTGTCACAGTTGCTTCTGCTTGTGCAGGAGCAGTTACAGGAGCCACACTCTCTGTTGCAGTTTGTTGTACTGCTGGAGTAGGTTGTGCCTGTGCCACTGTGGTTTGTGTGCTTGTTCCTGTATCAAGTCCATAGGGCTTGTAAAACGTACCCCACCTTGCAGGGTCATATAATTCACCATCTACACTTGCCTGGAACATTTCTGCTATTGCTTGAATACCTTCTGCAGTTGGTTTAGCAGGGAGGAAGTCATTTAAATTAAATAGTCCATTTGAGTCAATTGCCGCAAGTTGTTCTTCAGTAAGAGCACTTTCTTTTCTAGCCCACTTACTTGTGGAATAGTCTGCGTATTGACCTTTTGTTGTTTTAGTTAATCTAAAATCAGTACCATTAACGTAATCTGTTGGAAGGTTTTCCATATCAGGATCCATTAATGCTGATTTAATAATGTTAAAAATTTGAGGACCAATTACAAATCTTCTAATTGGATTCTCAGGTGCTTCTTCGTTTAATGGGTTTTCATTTACAAAGCCTTGGAAAATATAACTTCTTTTCTTCCAATACTTTCTTCCCATGTCTTCTAAAGAAGGATCTTTAAACCAAGGTCTTACCTCAGTTAAAATAGGACAAGTTTCATTAAACATTTCCACACAAGGAACTTGTACAGTAACTGGTTTTGCGTCACCGCCTACAACTCCTGGAAATGTTAGTCTTATCATTTGTCGTTCTACCCAAAAGAACGTGTTGTTTGGATCACTGTCAGGAAGGAATCTTAGTACTGTACTAGTACCTTCGTCTATGTTCCAAAAAGGGTAAATTGCTTTATCGCTTTGAGCTGGGGAACTACTGGATTTGGTATCCATTGATTGTAGTTTTGCTCTAATTTCTGCTAATGAGGCCATAATGTTTTCTCCTTTGTTTATGCCATGTTCGTAATACATTCATATTACTGTGCCTTAATTATATTGCCATGATGTAAAAATGTCAAGTACTTTTTTACAACTATTAGCCATTTCTGGCTAACAAATTTATTTATCTGTTATGTGTGTTTTTACTGTGTAAATTGGTCCAAAAATGCTTCGTATGTTTCTGCTACATCTACTGGAGCAGTTTTTTGTACGTTTTGATTTGCACTTAATAAACAACTTTTGATAGCACCATATTCAAATTGACTTAGTTCTCCGCCGTCATTTAGTTTACTGCTAATACTCTGTAAATAGTTTGCTAATACATCGTCTTTAGCACTATAGCCTAACTGACTAACTTGGTATCCAAGTTTTGCATGTGGTGTTGCAAAATCTACTAGATCAGATTCCTGTAATCTATCTTTTACACCATCAAATGTTTCTGATTCAATTGCTTTAACAATTTTGCTTTCAAAACTTTTTCTTCTATTTGCCAATGATTTTAAATTATTCATTACATTAGCAACTTTGTCGTCAAAATGTGTTTCAGTAAATTTACTTTCTAAATCTAAATCATCTTCTAACATTTCGACTGAGCCGTAATCCTCAATGCTTTCTATAGCATTTGCGTATGTTTTGACTCCACTTAATCTTTTAAATGTGTTTTTAATCTCACCAATGTTTTCCAATGCTAGTGAAACATATTCTTCGTTTGTTTCATTTACAAGTTTTGCACCTTTAACATATCTTACAAACTCACGGAGTTGTCTGTAATCCTGTGCCATTGTAGTTATTGCTTCACCAATGTTATCATACATTTCACCACCATTGTATAGGTGTCTTGCCATTGCTCTGGCGGCTGATAAATTATTTTCAGCCATTTTAAATCTTTCATCTCCCCTTTGAATAAAGATGCTGTGGATATTTCTACTTCTGGAACCACGTACTTCTTCATCTACAGGTTTTTTATGTCTTACTACTACTCTAACATTGTCTAATGGTTGATAACTGGTTTTTGTACTACCAGTCATTCTGCCTAAACTTGCCTCCATTACATCTGCCATATCTTTCTCCGCATTCTTGGCTATGTCCAAATTTTCGCCTTTAGGTTTAATTTTTTTATCAAATATTCTGTAATCAAAATTTAACAAGTAATCCTGTGCTAAGTCTTTAATCATACCTCTTACTGGAGATTCACTTAGTTCACTGCTAGTTGCTAACATAATTGTTTTATCATTAACATCTAATCTTGCTAGTAAATTGGGTTCTGATACAGCAAAACGTGTTGCTTCTTGTGGGTTGATTACAATTTTACCCTCTTTGTTAAAACTTTTTACTTCGTAGCCAAAGCCTTTTAAAATGTTAAAAAGTTTCTCAGATACTGTATTAATGTTTATAGCCATATAACTATTTATCAGAATTTAATTTTTCAAAATATTTTTTACAACTATCAAAACATTTGTAAGTTGATTGGTACCTATTATAAAACATTATATTATGAACTAAAGTATCATGTGCTTCAATAATTAATTGATCTAAGTCTGAAAACGACAAAGAATTAATGTATTCAAATACATCAAATACCTTATCTATTCTTTTATTAACATCTATTTCATTATCATAACTTTCGTTCCACCATTTATTAAATGTTTTAAACCCTTTATTTTGTAGATTTTTTAAAGAAAAAGGACTTGATAATAAAACAAATGGAACCATACTTAATATAGGTCTTGCTGTTTTTTCTGTGAGAAATATATTTTTTTCATCACAAACAGATTCAACTGAAAATTCCACATAAAAATCTGCTAAACAAGATTTATGCCAATTTTTTCTAATGTCTGAGGAATTTCTAACACCCCCGTCTTTTCCGTTTAATGGCAAAATATCTAAAATTTTGTTATCAACACATATTTTTTTAATTTCATATAATTGATCGCTATTATTAAAATCTGGCAACAAACAATATGATATTTCATTATTTTTTAAATGATCATTATTAAAGATTTTTTCAAAAAATTTAAATCTATGTGTTCTGTGTTTACCATTTAAACATCTTATTTTATGTTTTCTATTTTTGTTTGCCAATGAATAATTAATTGCATCTTTTATGTTAGGAATCTTAAATGTAGGCAATACTACGTTAATACCAATATTTTTTATGTCTAAAAAATTTGTTTCGTTTTCAAAACATGTAAATAAAACACAATTATTTTTTATTAAATTATAAAATTTAATTGTGTTCTCTATTGTATTCTTTATTTTACCATAAGGTATAACATTATCAGAACTTATATCAAAAACAATAATACATTTGCCTTCTTTATGATCTTCTATTACACGTTTAGGAATATTAAAAATAAAATTATCTGGAATGAAATTTAAATTAAAAATTGTCTCATTAAAAACTATATGGTACACACCTAATTTATTTTCATCTTGCACAAAAAAACTGGGGGCTCTTAATTCTAATGTAATGTCATCAGAATAACTTTGAAATCCAAAACATTTATTAAATGTTGTGGGTCCTTCATTAATTATTGTATCGGTGATGTCTTCAGTAAATCCATTAGGAACAATTATTTTAGTATCTTTATAATTTATAAAAGAACTGTTAGTTAAAATATTTGCAGGAATCATTTTAAATTAATGGCATTGGTTGATCGTAATCGTCACCATCATCATTAAAATCTTCCCAACCCAATCCACTATTAACTATATTGTAAACATCATCTTCAAATGTACTGATAAAGTCAACCATTCGCAATCCAAGTACCAAGGACATAACCAAGTCATCTGTGCCTCCCGGTTTTGCTTTAAAAGTGTTAGATGTTGACACAAAACTTTTTAATTCGCTTATTAGAGATTTACTTTTTAATTTTATTTTGTCTTGTTCAACAAGCCTTTTTAAAATCAAACAGGTTTCTATTTTACTTTTGTGTGTGGTATGATAACCTCGTCTGCCTTTTTTGCCCTGTATCTTTTTGGGTTCATGTAGCATTTCGCCTGGAAAACTTTCTTCACCTGTATCTCTGATAACCACCAATGCGGCTTCACCTATAGCATTGTTTTCCACACTCCAATAAATCTGATATGCACCTTGTTCTTTGATATATTGCATGATTTCCATCATGACTTTGACCTGGCCTTCTATGGGAGTTTTGTTATGTTGCCATTCTGCTACCTGAGTCATACTTGGAAGTTCTAAAACCTGTATTGCGGCATTGTCACCGCCTGTACCTGTACTAGGATCCAAACTCACAACATACATACAATCAGGTGATGGGTGTTTATACCAACGTGTTTGTCCCATTCTGATAGTTGGGTCTACCCCATTTAATTCTATAAGTTTTAATGGATCAATAAGTGTTTCATCATATATAATAAATTCACATTCGTGTTCACGTCTAAAACGTTCTTCGCCAATTCTGCCACGTTCTTCTGTTGCCCATGTGGCATCTCTGTCAGGGTGTTCGTCCCATTTTGCTAACATGGGTTTAAAACCATTTATACCAACATCTTGTTCGTTCCCATATTCATCAAACAGTTTGTTTGCTTGATTCCAAATCATAGCAAAAGTATCTTCATCACTGTTGGGTGTACTTGTGATAATACATTTACCACCTGTTGCCAGTGTTGGTGATAATGAAGTCCAAAACTCAGCGGCAATTCTAGGAGGCACAAAAGCAAACTCGTCCAAGTACACTAGGGTAAGTGACATACCCCTACCAGTGTTTTCTGTGGTTGTACTTGCAACTATCCTACTGCCATTATCAAAACTTATACTTCCTTTATTGTATTCAGTGACACCTGCACGAATATGATCAGGCACACTTTCATAAGCATAACGTATACGTTGCATAATCTCCTGAGCACCTGCTTGTTTATGAGCCGCAACTAGTATTGTGCTGTCTGGTTTAAACATAGCATACCACAGCAAGTATCCTGCCGCCACAGTGGTTTTACCCATCTGTCTGCCCAGCATGTTGATACTATATCTGTAATTATTATAATTTTCTATAAGTTCTAACTGATAACTGAATGGCTCAAAATTAATACCGCCTTTAGTAGGATGTTGGATTTTAACATGATTTTCCATAAAATACAGAGGACCTGTTGCCGGATCGGCACAATTTTTAAAATCCTCTATGGTATCTGGTGTATATGCTGTTTTACTATAGCCCTGTTTAACCAGACTGGTATCTGCTGTTCCTCTAGCCATATTACTATTTATATTGTAATTATGCTGGAGTTTGGTTTTTTTGTAAGATCGTGTTTAGTCACCCAGTCATAAAGATGTTTTCCAATAGCAAAATGTCCATTTTCATCAGGATGATTTGCATATTGTTCTAAAGAATATTTTGCAGATAGTTGAAGCCCTGTAAATGCAGTTAAAGGCACAAGTCTATTATCTTTACTTAAAGGTCTTAGAGCAAAATCTAAAAATTCTTTATGTGGGTGATTATCTGAAACTCCTGCAGAATACATTACAAAAGGTATATTTCTTAAATATAAAAACTTTTTAATTTTTGCCACACATTTGAAAGTATAATCTGTATGTTCTACAAAAGCATTATGCCTACCAAAAAACCAAGTTCTTGCACTTTGTTCAGTACGTTTTCTATCTTCAGGATCTATTGTATCTTCATCCATTTTTACAAACATTGGTTCTTGTACATCTAAATAATCATTTGTTTTTCTTACATAATGGATAAGATAATTTTCTGTTTCTATATCTTGTGCTTTTGCTAATATAACAGGGTAAACTATTTCATTTTTAAATTCGCCGTCTCTAACTTTTACAGTTTGAAAAGATTTATAAGTTGTACTTGAAAATTCTACGCAAACAAATAATCTATCATATGTTTTATATTTTTTTAAATATTGATCACAGAAATTTTTAATATCTATAATCTGCATATCTAATGGCTTCGCTACTAAAGAATGATTCCACAAATTTTCTGTATTTGTAAATTCTGTAAATGTATCAACCCAGGAAGAGGAATTAGTCCATTTTGGCCTAAATAAAGTTTTTTCTAAACCCTTGCCCCATCCAGATGCGTAACTACATCCGTCTACGTAAAGGTCTTGGATCATTTTAAGAAAGGGATTTTTGTAATTTATCCTTTAATACGTTTATTAAAGTTTCTTTATCCGTGCTATATGAAGGATTATCTAATTGAGGTTTTACTAAAACTGAAGGAGCACTTTCTGGTTCATCATCACAACCACATTCGTCATCCATTTCAACTTCTGGTTCCTCTTGTTCAGGTTCCTCTTGTTCAGGTTCCTCTTGTTCAGGTTCTTGGCTATCTGTTTTAGGTAATGTGATACCTGCAAGTTTTAATATATCATGTAATTCTTGCATACTGTCAGCATTTGCACTGACAGTTACTTGTGCATCACCTTGTTTTTTGGTTTTGCTGTATGATACGGATTCTTTGTCATCTTCTTGTTCAACAGCACCTGACATAACTTCAGGACTTGGGAAATATGCTTCTTCTATTGATTCTATTTCCTTACCGCTCATTTTGTCCTGATGCATTTGTCTAACTAATGCTAAAAATCTATTTCTGTATTTAGGATCTTCCATAATGTCAGATAAAATATTTGCATATGGTTCAAGTGCGTCTATTAGATTTCTACTTAAAACATTACCGCTTTGTAATTGGTCTAATGCTCTTGCAGTCATTTGTCCAGATGCTTTACCGCCAATTTCTTTTTTAGCCATATTGGAGCCCATTGCAACTCCTTGTGATGGATTTTCAAACATCTGATCTAATTTCATTATCTGCTCCTAGTACCGTGTTGAGCAATATTATCTACTTGTTTTGTGCTTTCTGCACCTCTACCCATATTAGGTGTACCAACTATTGTGTCATATGTTGGTCTTAAAGCATCGCCCATTAACTCATCTTTGCTTGGGTAGTTGCGGAAATAATCAGCACCTTTTTCTGCTTTAATTTTGTTAAGTTCGTCTAGGAATTTTTTATTAAACTCTTCACCAAAAAGAGGCCCATCTTCTACAAATTCATCATCTATTGCATAATGTTCCATTTCTTCTTTGGCTAGTGCTGAATCTTCTTCGTTTACAAATCTGTCTTCATCAGCCTCTAATCTTTCAGCGGCCATGTCTGCTTCTAAACGTCTTGGTTCTTTAACACCATAACATAAAACTCTTTCATGATCTAAACCAAGATTTACTGCTAACCATACTTCTAAAATTCTGTCGTTAACTGGATATTTTAAAACTATGTCTGTGCTACATACTTCGCTAGTAAATTTTGCACCTTTGGCTCTTAAAAATTCTTGTGGGTTTTCTTCTATTGGAGTTCTTTTAAATGGTGCCGCACTGACTAAATTATATTTTGATAGACATTTTTCTATAATGTCCATATGATCGCTACCACAATCTGCGGCAATTTTAACTCTAAAGCCGTATTCTTTACTAAATGCTTCTGAAATATATTGTTTTAATTCCATAAAAAACTCCAATTAACACACTTATTTATCATTTTTTAATCTGTTCCGCCTTTTATAATTTTTAGTAAATCGTTTCTGTCAAAAACAGTTGCTTGTACTGTTTCTTCTCCGCCTGTACCTTTGTCACTAAATTTATCTATTCTGGCTTTTTTAAGCATTAAATCTATTTGTTGTAGTTTTGCTTTTGTTTTGGCATCACTGGCATCTAAGGCTATTTTAAGCATATTACTTGCTTCTGCAAATACTTTACCAGCCGCCATATCACTTACATTCATACCAAGTTGCATAAGTGTTTCATAACTTTCAATAGCCTTTTTGGCTATGTCACTCATTTCAGTTTCGTGATCTTCTAAACCTTTTATTTCCTTAAAGGCCGCATTAATCTTTTCACTAACACTTAATGCTTGTTGCGTTTCTTCAATTACTTCTTCACTTTCTTCTTTTGAAGGCACAATTTCAGTAACTTCTTCAATAGGTGGCAAATTAAATTCTTCTTCCAGTTTCTTTGTCATATTACTATTTATTTTACTCTAGGGCGACTAATTCGTTTCTTTGGCTTACGTGGTTTGTTACTTCTGAATATTTGATCTTCATTAATTACTTTAAAACGTATTCCTTTACGTTTGCACCATTCCTGTGCCGCAGTCCATTTGGCGGCGTTTATGGCTGTTTGAAAGGCATCACTTCTGCTACGAGCATTTTCTAATGTAGTTTGGGTGCTGGGTTTGATTTCCACAAGTTCCACATGTTCCTTACCATCTTTATCTACATATTGTATCATAAAATCAGGAACATAATTTGCATACTTACCAGTCGCTGGATTTCTATAAGGTATCTTGATGCTTTCACTTGCCCATTTTAATATGTTGGGATGACTATCACACATTCTCATAAATGCTAACTCCCAACTACTACGATATGTGGGCAAAGATTTTCCTACAAATTTATGAGAGTTTGTAACTTCATACTTGCCTTTTGCAAATTTTGCCATGTTAAGCCTTTATAAGTTTTCCAACTCTACTTTTAGAATTACTTTTTGGGACTACTAAATTTATTCTGTTTCCTTTAGGTCGTAATGCATTTATGGCATCATATGCATCTTTAGTAATTTTGAGTGTGTTTTCATTAATGCTGAAAAACTCCATTGGGCTTGTTCCCATGGATTCAGCAACTTTAATTAACACAATTGATAAAGCATTTGCGTTTGCTTCTTTGAATCCTATTTTTTCCAGTCTAGTTTTAATTTGTGTTAGAACTTCTGGATTTATTGTACTCAGTGAATCTTTTTCTAAATTTCCTAATATTTCTGAACTTGCTTGAGGTAATGGAAATTTAATGGTAGCATTTTCTAAAAAAGTTGTAAGTGTTGATTGTAAAACATCGTATCTTAATTCATTTCCAAATGTTTCATATAGAGAAGAACTCATTATGTATCTCCTCCACCTGTTTCTGGTTGTGTGCCTGTTTTGCCTGTCCATCTGTTTATAAGATCAGGTGCAGTTACACCTCGTCCACCAAATATATCACCTTCTTTGGGAGTACTAATAGCAGTTGATATCTCTCCAGCAAGGGCGCCTTTAGCCGCTTCGCCTACATCTTGACCATTTATTTTGGCACTTAATGCTCTGTCCACTATTCTACCAAAAGGATTATTTTCTAAAAAGTCGCCTATTCCTCCTAGGAAGCCTGATGAACCACCTCCATCTTCACCACTACCTGGTGCTGTAACATAGGTAGGTCTACTAGCATTTAAAACTATTGCATTCATAAAAGGATCGCCTATAGGATCTTCTTTTTTAAATTGATCTACTAAGACTTGTTGGGCTCGTTTTCTGCCTTCTTTTCCAGTATCTTGAGCACGTCCTAAAATGCCTGATACATCCATATTAGAACTACTTGTAACCGCTATAGGTTTTTTGCCGTTTACATATCCTGGTAAATTTTCTGGTTTGTCTATTTGTTCAAATCTATCTAAATCTGTATCAGTTAATGGAAAATTAAATTTGTTTGATGTAGTAAAGTTTTCATATTCAAAGTCCATTTGGAAATCCATTGTGTCACTACTTGCATAATCTATTTCACTAAATCTCATTCTGGTCATTACTGGATTTGTTATACTGTATTGTACTCCAGTATCACCATGATATAAAATAAAATCTATACGTTCAAAAAAGTTAGGTGTTTCTGAAAGATTGAATCCAAAATCATTACTATTATAAGCCACATACTTTGATGACTGTTGACCTAATTTACTTTCTTGCATGTATTCATGATTGGATCTAAAGAAATTTATAGGATCTCTATTATCGTCATAAAATTTATTTCTAGGATTCATATATAGATGAGAATAATATCTCATAAACAAGGTTAACCATTCGTTTTGAATTGTGTCATGTACTGTTACACTAACAGGCCCATACTCCAATCCTGTCTGTACAATTTTTTTCCTATTGTATTTGTTTTTGACTTCAGTTTTAAATTGAACTTCTGGTAATAAAGCAGTCTTTACCAAAGAGCTAATACGAGTTCTAAATTCAGTACTATCTTTATCACCAAGTGTGATTGTTCTTGTTATATCTCTATTTGGAATAAAGTTTACATAGCCTTGAAACTTCTGACGTGGAGGAGCAACATCAGGTCTAAACTGATAGGCGTTACGGAAATCCCTTGCAAAGAATTTCCGTTGTCCGCCGCCAAAATTAAGAAACCGCACCGGTCAATCTCCAGGATTAACCTATTGTAGTTGTGCCTGTTTCAACTGTTTCTGGGAATGGGTTTCCACTTACAGTTCTACCGTTAACGTCATTATCACCTTCAAAGTGGATTGCGTTATCGTATCTTACCTGCATAATAACCTGTACTGGATCATTTGCAGTGTAATCATTTTCACTGTAGTTTACGTTTGTTAAAAAACAACCTTCTAAGAACCAAACCTCACTTGCACCAGCATTAACACCATCTAATATTTCTATTTGAGCGTCAAATTTGTAGTCGCTACCTGAAGCAGGTGTTGACTGTTGGAAGTGATTTAACTGTCTTTGAACTTGAGCACCAACAAGTTTTGCAACTTGGTTAGTGATATCGTCTCTTACAGTAATGGTTACTTGTTCCCATTGATGCTTACCTTGTAAAAATATCTTTGAGTTGTAACTATCAACTGGCACTTCTTCATATGTAATCTGAGGACGTGTCACACTTTGAACGTTTTGTGTTAAAACTTTAGTTTCAGCACTTCCGCCAAAGTTGTTTAATAGGCTAACCCTAAAACGATATTTTAATTTAGGCATTAAGATACCAGAACCAGTTTGTCCTGTTATAGGTACACCAAACTTACTTTTGGTTTCTGTTGTTGCACTTGATACTGCCATATTTTTCTCCTAAAGAGCTCTTTTATATAACAATATTTATCAATAATGGGTTCAAATAATTAACTCTAGTTTTAATTATGACATAAAAAAAGGGCGGAAAAACCGCCCTTTTAATAAAGTTTTTATAAAACTTAGCCTGTTGAGCCCAAAGTATTTTGGATTCTGATAGGAATGTAAATAAATTCTACCGCTTTGACTGGTTGTATTGCAACGTCAATGTGTAGTTCATTTCTATCAATTCTTGCTGGAGTGTTATTTGTTGTATCACAAACTGTGATAAAGTCAAATAAACCTCTCTGAGCAACTAGCTCACCAAGTAGTCTATCAACAACCACTTTAGCATTTGCTCTAGTTACTTCATCGTTTGGTTCAAACAAGAATGGTTTTACTGCGTCGTCTAATTGCTCACGTAAGTAAACTACTAGTCTTGCAACGTTAACTCTATCCAATGCACTTGAATTTGGGTTAAGAGTTTTTTGTCCAAATACAGCAAGGCCTCTTCCTGGGAAGTTACCGATTGGGTTAATCTTATTACTGTATAGGCTATCTCTTTGACCTTCACTTAATGCTACTGGTTGGAATTCTCCACTTGCTGAATCTAAATATCCAGTTGATGTAGCATTGTTTACAAGTCCTCTTTGGAAACCTGCTGGTGCAAACCAAGGGAAAGCAACCTGGTCGTTAAATGCAATCGTTCTCAATGCCATGTGTGACGCTGGAACAAATACATTTGAACCGTCTAAGTTAGTTGCTAAACCATGTGGGTAGTAAACAGCCGCATATGGATCACTTGATAGTAAACCATCTTCGCCGTTTTCACCTGCGTTGTTATTGTTGTTTGCCCAATTACTTGTGCTGGTTGCATCTGAAGCCAATCTAAATGGTGCATCTATAACACTAAATACAGTGTTCTTTCTGTCAACACCTAGAGCAATCATTTCATCTACAAGTTCAGGATAACCAGGAACCGCTAATACATTAAATCTATTAGTTTCGTTTCTGATATCTTGATTACTTGCTAATGATGATTGTAAAGCCTTTACAATAACCTGTCTTTGAGCTTTTCTTAACATGTAAGGTGAGCCATCGGATTTGTTACCGCTTTCATCTGCCCAGTAAGAATTAGTTGCGTCCCATTTTTTAACGTTACCGCCACTAGCACATTTATTCCATGCTAACATTCCTGCAGGATATCTGCTTGAATTAGGAGCAAAACTATATAATGAACCTGATGAAGAGCTTCTAAATTCACCAAATAAAATACCGTCTGGTGTATCTTGATCGCTATTATCAACTATGGCCCATGCAGTACCTGACCATTTATAAATTTTAGGATAGTTTTCTAAATCACTACCATCAATCCATAAATCATTTGCTACTAAACTGCTTGATCCATCGCTTTGTTTTGTTGGCTCACTGCCTTTTACTTGTACATCATTGCTGTATGATACCCAACCATTAGCACTATCGTTAACTAAAATGTCAACATTGTCTGTGCTTACAACTGAATCATACCAGAGAGTTCCATCTGCAAGAGTTCCTGTAAGAGCAGAACTTTTTGCTGTGAAACTTAATGCTTCAAAATTACTGTATGGTGAATCTGCTGTTAAATTAATGTTTGCTGGACCAAAACCTGCTACATTACCTTCCCATAACAAAATATCTTTACCGTCAGCATTTGTAATATTGACTTTACCATTGGCATTTGATGCTAAAACATTTGCTGTAAATGAAAGACTAGCATTAGCACTACTAATAGCACTGTTAATGTCTTGTACTATGTCATCAACACTTGCGTTACCATCTGAATCACCGTCTGTTCTTAATTGAACAGCAACGTTGGCGCCATCATTTACTCTCATGTAAAAACTTACTGTACTACCAGTATGTGATGTTAAATCAACAACACTTACGTTTGCAGAACTTTCTGCTTTTAAACTTGAACCACCATTGTGTCTTTTTAATTCAAAAGTTGCTGTTCCGTCTATAGCATTTGTGCCATCACCGGATAAATCAACAATTAAATCACCTGCACTTGGTGAGTTACCATGTCTCAATACTGCAAACCCTTCTGCTACTGTTTTGACAGCAAATACAGTTTGTTCAGTAAATTGAGATGTAGATGCATTATAAAGTTTTACACTATATGATGAACCACTATTTGGTGAATTAATACCAACAAATACATCACCTGATTGTAATGCTCCGCCACCACTTCTTGTTTGAGGTAATTGATAATGATACCCAATGCTGTGGAATGCTGAAGATGTGTTTGTTACCCAGTCATTAGAACCGACTAAATCCCAATCACTAGTTGATGTTTTTTGATATAATTTAAAAGTTGCTAAAGTACTACCTGAGTTATCAAAATAAACTACTGCAAACTCATCTTTTTTACCGTATGAGCTTTTAGGTTTATCTGAAGAATCTAAATCTGTACTTGCTGGAACTTTTGCTGTTTTGTTGACCCAATTAGTACCATCGTGTAATTTAATACCTATAACAGTACTAGATGTGTCTAACCAATAAGAACCGTCTGCTGGTGCTGTTGTAGGTGCTGTAGCACTTGGTGCCAATGCATCTAAATCAACATTTGCTCTCAAAACGTATGCACTATTGGCTACGCCTAAGAAACTGTAAGCGGCTAATAAACCGTATTCGTTTCTTTCGTCACCGTGTAGTTGTGTTCCACCACTTGATCTGAATGATGGGTTACCATAGTTTTGAAGAAGTTCTCTTTGGCTTGAAATTCTAAATAATTTCCCTGCGTTTGCTGATGATGTGTACGCCGCTGTGCCACTACCATCAGGACTGCTTTTGTCCTGTGCTGTAGCGATAACAATCAACGGTACTGTACCTGTACCAGCCGGAGCATAAAAACTTTCGTCTGTTACACTTATACTAACGCCAGGGCTAACTAATGTTGCCATATTGTTCTCCTAATATATTAGATACGTTACTCGTATGCACTTATTTATCAATATTAGGGATTTTTCAGTATTTTAGAAATTATGCGGTATTATATGGTATTAAACTAATTTAAGTGGATTTACAAATAATTTAGATTGTATTTCTTTTATTTTAATCTGTAATTCTTCTATAGAGCCGTCATTTTTAATTATGTAATCTGCAGGATAACCAGCCCAATTCCATTCACTTTCATGTACATCAGCATATCTGGTTTCCATGATTTTTCTGTTTACAGCATTATGATAGGCTTCTTTAGCAACATTAAACCATTCAGGAAGCTCTCCACGTTGAACCCAAATTACTTTTCCGCCCATTTCATTTATAAGATGTAATTCATTTCTAAAACGTGCATCGCTTACAACAACACATGTAGCATTATTATTTTTACAACGAAGTCTATATTCCAAACTGTCAAGCCAGATATCTTCACTGAAATGTTCTCTCATTATATCTGTGCCTAAAAGTTGTAATGCTAATCTTGGAGTAAAGTTGGGTACACCTAATTTTTTAGTCCAAAACATATCAGGTGTTTCACGAAAGTCTCTGCTTTCCACTGTGTCGCCTTCAAGTAATTCTCTATTCCAACCAAAAATGGTTGCTGTCATATCTTTTAAGGGAGCCGCAAATGAATCTTGCACACAGCCAAGTTTAACAAACTCTTTTGCTACTGTGTCTTTTCCTGAACCTATAAATCCGCAAATTCCAATTATCATTTAGCCAATTACAAAACCAAGTGGTTGATTTCCTTCTTCCATATTGTGAATACTTTCTTTAAGACTATCTATCATAGTTACTGCTTCGTTTTTCAAATCTTGGCCATTTAACTGAATGGCACCACCTGCACCAGGAAGTCCACTGGTATATTTACTTCTTGCTTCACCTAACATCATTTTACTTTGTGCTAGAGCATAAGTACCTAACCAATTTCCTGCATAAACATCTTTTAATAAAATACTTTCAGGTATAAAATTATATACACCCACTGCAACTTCTTCTTCGTGTCTGACGTTTCTTAAAATTTTTAATTTCTTAGTATTTCTGTTCCAAAGGAAATTATATTCACTACCAAACACACGACCGATAGTTTCTTTATATTGTGCAAATGCATCAAATACTGCAAGTCCACCTATCTGTCCTGCTTGTAGCATATACATATTGTTAAATGCAACATCAAAAGGATCAAAGTTTGTACCACCACCACTGTTTGTGCCGATACCTCTTCTATATAGTCTGCGTACTTCCATTACTTCGTCAGGTAAAGTGTATTCTGTTACACCATCTTGCGTGGTAAAGAATATAATACTTTCTTCTACACTACCTGAACTTAACTGACGATATATTGCTATTGCTTTATCTATAGCAACATCATAGTGTTCTCTGTCTAATTCAACATCAACTATTCCGTCAGCCAGACGTAATTGCAACTCTTTGATAAGGTCTTCTCTGCTTTTATATCCTATTTGATCTTGTGGCATACTACTATTTATCTAAATTTGTTTTAAAAAGCCTTTAGAATTAGTATATGCTCATTCATTCTACCGTTAAGTTTTACTTCTGTAGCCTTAATATTATCGAACTCTGATTGAAATTTTGTTTTTGCATTGCCCTTAAATGCTTTTAATTGTTCTGCAGGTTTTCTAAGTGTTTTTTGCCAACTTACTGTATCACTGAAATCCTTTATGCTGGTGCCTTTTACTGTTAAGCCTAAAGATGTAGTTGCTTTTTTATATACGCCCAGTTTTCTATTCTTAGTATTAAATACCCAAACTTCACTGGCATCTATAATTTCCACAGGATTTATACTGCCTATGCCTAAATCACTGTCGTTGATTTTGTATTTTAATTTGGATACTAATTTTTCTCTGCTTATGGCTTTTGGCTTTCTGGGTTTGCGTTGTGCTTTACCTGTTTCTATTAGTGTATCACATGCTGAATTTATTTTTTCAAAAAATGCTAGGAAACCTTTACGCATTTTGATATCAAAATGGCTGTATGCTTCTTTTAAATCAGGATCGTCCCATGCGACTAGTTCTTGTGCTTCTGCATATTCATCAGCAAACATGTCCTTTATAATTTTAGCATGTGCTGGTTTAACAAGTGGGCTATGAGCTCTCATATCATTATAGGGATCAAATTGTTTGATGTTGAATTCTTCTGCATCAATAAATGTATCCAATTTATTTTCCCATTCACCGCACAATGAGGATACCTGTTCCCTCATTCTGTCCTGAATACTGATTACTCTTTTATTGGCTTGTTTTTCTTCTTTAACTTCTATAACTTTTTTAGCACGATCTAACCATTCCGATTTTTTAGTTTCATTAATATATGTTAAAATGCCTTCAGGCATCCAGCCTAATTTTTTATAAATAAAGGCATACTTTCCTGACGTACTAAAATAAGCATCTGGAATGGATAAAATATTTTTAATATCTTTTTTATCCCATCCACTGGAGAGTTTAATCCAATCTTTCATATGTTTTTGTAAATTTTTGCTCTGTATTTCTTGATGAACAAAATAATGACATTCTTGATATGCTTTTTCTCTATCCTGTTCAGAAGTTAGCAATGCCAACTCTTTCCAGTTAGGTTCTTTGATTAAATATGAACTTGCTTTTGTTTTTCTTCTCGCCATTCTAGTCCTTGAAAAGTTTAGGATCTGGATTACCATACAAAACTTGAATTGGTAAGGGCCAGTTTTTAAACCCTAATATTTTCTTTTTATCTTTTAAAACATTTTTGTCTTTGTAAAACTGAGTAATACTTAACATACCCTCAAATCTACCTGACTGCTCACCTGCTTTAAAAGAAAAATATGTGTTTGCTAGAATAAAAATGAATGCTATTAAATAAATTTCCATATGATTCCTAAAAATTTTATTCTAACAAAAAATTATCTTTTGTCAACTATTTTATTCATATGCCAACTTCTACGCCTGCCAAAGAATAAAAATTCCAAATGTTCTGTTAAGTTTTTAGGATAATGATTAAACCTATCCTCTACTAAAACAGTTTCACCAAAATTACCAGACTCTAATTCTAGTACTTTTTCAGTAGTTATATATCTATTAAACTGTTTTATCTGATTTTTCGATAGGTTTTTATAGTCATTTAATGTTTTTTCGTCAATTTTGCTGGTAAATTGCTCTGCAACAAAATCAACATAATGATCAACCAAGTTGTTGTTTTGAATAATAGGCATAAGGGAATGGAAATACTGCCAACCTTGGATACTGAGTCCGCCTATATCAGCATCCATATAGCCTTTGTCTTGCCATCTGTACAAACCCTGTTTAATTTGATCAACCCATTTTGGAAAATATTTGTCTTCTCTTAATAAAACTTTATACAGAGAATTATAAAATTCCATATAAGTATAATCAAATTCTTCAAACAAGTATTTAGAAATAATATTAGATATTCCATACATATGAAATCCTAAAACAAACCAAGTAAATATACTTTCGTCTATTAATTGTTCTCGGTCAAATGTATTTGTGGATTGAATTACTTCTATAGATTCAGCAATACCATTTTGTTTATCATCTAAGAAATCTCCTGTATGTACACCATAAAAGAAATCAAATGCTTCAAACGTTTTTAAATTATAATCCGCAATTTGTTTTACATACATTGGGGAGTTTATTAGTAACTGTAAAAAATAAACATCTAAATTTAAAATATTATTTTGAATTACCTGCTCTAAGGTATTCCGCCAGGATTCACTTGTTTCACCTGGCATACCTAAAATTAATTCTGTTAATACAGGTAAATGATTTTTATTTGCTAATTCTGTAACTTCCGTTATGGAATTTATTTTCATGTTTTTACGTTTAATATTTTCTAAAACATGATCGCTGGTTGTTTGTAAACTTAATGTTACGCCAGTTTGTATTTGTGCGTCTGTAAATAACTTAACTATTTCCACAACCGTGTCATTGCTATTTTTGGCATAACTTACACTAAGTCCATTTGGACAACCAGTTAATTTATTTTGTTCTACTATCTTTTCTGCAATCTTTAAATCACGTTCTTTAAAAATACCAAAGTTACTTGATGTTAGTGAAAGATATGGCAATTTATTTTTTGAAATCCAATCTAGTTCAGCATTTATTCTTTCAAAATAAAACTTATACATTTTACTTGCCGTTGCACTACCCCAATCACAAAATGTACAACTATATGGACAACCTCTATCTGTTTCTATGGTTGGTACCCATTCTATATCAGGATGTTTTTTTAATAAATTATCAAACATTCCATTTAGGTATGGACTCGGTAAATCAAGTTCTTTCATTCTTTCAAATTGATTTATTTTATCTAATTTTTTATTTTGTAAAAATTGTAACAAAAGATGTTCTACTGCTTTTTCGCCCTCGCCTATTACTATGCTATCAACAAATGGATATTGTTCAAAAAAGTTTTCCTGTCTCCAAGGAAGTTCTGGACCTCCCATTATAATTTTTATGTTAGGATATGACTCTTTTAATCTTTGTGCGAGTTTAAAACAATAATTTCTATTCCAAATATATAAACTAATTAAAACAATATCAGTATCTTTGTGTGATTTTATTAATTCATCTATTGTGTCTCTTCTAAAGATGATATTACTGATAGAAAAGTTTTGTTTTATATCACTGTTCTGTATTATGTAAGACCATAACGAACCTACACTATAAGGCAAATAGTAACTATTTAAATGATGCGGGCCTGTTTGAAAATTAGGCTGTATTAAAGATACTGAGTACATACATACTACTTACCTTTACTGAACTTTCTATCTAGATTAAAGGGTAAGTTATTGTCAACAATATTTTTCCATATTGCTATTGTTCTGTCTAAACCATCACTTAGTTCCACTTTAGGGAACCAGCCTAGTCTACTAGTAATTTTGTGATTTGTACTATTCAACAAATATATTTCGCCTGGTCTTGGAGGTTTTGTGTCCCAATTAACTTTACCATCCCAGCCTATTTTATTTGCTATTACTTTTACATAGTCTTTAATTTTAATTGCATTATCAGGACCTATACAAAATATTTCTCCAGCACATTTATCTGGATTTACAATAACTGTTTCCCAAGCATCTAGTAAATCGTCAATATAGATGAAGTTACGATAAGGTTCACCATATCCCAGATTAATTTCTTTTTCGTTGGTGAGCATTTGATAAATGATTTGTTCTGTTACAAAAAAATTGTTGTCTTTTCTACCATATGCATTTGTTTGTCTTATAGCAGTAAAAGGTAATCCATAACTTCTATGGGCATATTCTAAATATTTTTCACAGCCATATTTTGCAACGGCGTAAGGAGCATTTGGGTTTGGAGGAGTTGTTTCATTAAATGCAATAACACCTTCCTCTTTACCATCTTTAATAATATCGCTTATAGGTTGCCAACCATATACTTCCATAGTACTGGCAAACACAAAGTTTTTAAAATTTTTAAGTTGTGCCGCAGTTTCAATCAAGTTTACTGTACCCACATAGTTAATTTCACTAAAAGGTATTTGCTCATAAAAACTGTCTTGTACTTCTGTTCTTGCCGCCAAATGTACAATAATTTCAGGATCAAAATCCAAAACCTGTTTACTTACTGCTTCATGATCTCTTAAATCTTCTTTCAAAAATTCTAACTCATGTTTATCTTTGAGCCTTTCCACCATGTGTTGGCCTATAAATCCATCTGCACCTGTTAAAAATATTTTCATTATAATTCCTCTGTTTTTGCAAATCCTGTAACTTGCAAAGTATATCTGTTTGTGTTGCTTATATTACTAACACAATGTACTTGATCTTTTAAAATATAGGCGTAATCACCTTTGATATATTCTGGAAATGATTGTTTCTCTATTTCTAAAAAATGTCCCATAATTTTATCCTGCAGGAAAACATTCACTCTTACCGGAGTTTTATTTTCTATATCCCATTTATTTAATTTGGCTAAATCAAATAACCTAAAAAACTTATCTGTGTGTGGTCCTATAAATCTGCCTGGTTTAATACAATTCACTGTAACCATAGCATGTTCAATAAAACTAAATTGTTCTTTTATTTTATGAGCCCATGCTGGAGCATAGTCATCATATGTTTGTAAAACAATAGGTCCATCTTGGGGATAATCTGGTACTGGCAAATTGTTGTCTTTCCAATAACCACCTGACCAAATACTATTAGTTTCTTCTACAAATTTAGTTAGATATAATTCTCTTTCATCTAACCAGGATAAATCTACGTGCCCTTTAATCACTTATACAACACCGTAACTTGTGCAGAATAAAAAGGCTCATCTCCCATATTACCTGCAATATGCCAATCATCACTACCAAATTTCACATAGTCACCTTTACGCCATTGTGTGTAAGGTTTATCATGTATTTCATAATAGTGTCCTCGTTTCCAATCATCTAAAAATATCAAATAACGATATCCCTCTCCCTCTCCATGTTCTTGTTTTAATTTAAAATGTTTATCAACATGATGAGGAATAGTCTGTCCTGGAGGTATTTTTATTGTGCTAACAACATGATGATCAAAACCCTGCGGGATTTTATTTGCTAAATCATGTACCCATTGAGGTGACTCTTCAAACATCTGCCATATACTACTGTTATGTTTAGTGTAATATTTTTCCAATGCTTCATATTGTTGATAACACTGAAAATATTCAGTATATTCTATAGCATCCAACATGTCTAACGATACGTCAATGTCTATATGTCCGTAACTAATCACAATAACTCTCTAAAGTTCCTCTACGTCTTAAGTCTAAAGTAGCACAGTGTATACCGCCAGAGAGCGTCATAGAGTGCCTAAACTGTACAGGTACACTGTTAATGCCCCACTTGTCTAATTCACGCATCAGTGGCTCTTGTGCTGAATCACAGATAATAGTATTCTCATCCACACTCAGTATATTCATGCCAATGTATGGAGAACATGGAGCAATGTAGCCTTCGTCTGCTAATTTACTTCCCTGTACTACACAATCATCAAACCAAATTTTATCCCATTTTTTAAACATTTCAGGACAGTTGTCTGGTGTTACTCTTGAGCTGTTTAATAACACTAATCCAGGTCTTAGTGGAACAATAGTGCTGTCAAAATGTGCAAAACTATAAAGTTCGCTATAATGCATTTTGTAACCCATTGGCTCTAATAATCGTTTTAACCATTTGAAGCCTTTCATGTTACCACTATTACTAACTTGATATAATAAATCTTTTCCTACTCTCACAATATTAGGAGCATCAAAACATATCTCATGATCTAATAGGGTGGCAATGTCTAAATTGTCAAACTGATACATGTCATCATGTAAGTTTGGTTTAGGTGCTTGTAACCATAATGCACCATCTTCAAATGCTTCGTACATTATGTCTTCATATAAATGTTTTGTTTCAAAATATCTTGCTCTTACAGGAGTAGGTGTTTCAATTAGCATATCACCCAAAGGTAGTATTAAATCACGTGGACACCAACTGTACCAGCCTTTTGTGTTCCAGCCTTTACCAATATCATAATTTAGATTTTCCCAATCCACAATTTTAGGTCTGTGAACTTTTACGCCCATTTTTGTAAGTGTGTCTGCTAAACCGTCTGCATCTTCGTTTGCTTCATCTATAACCCATTGAGGATAAACTCCTTCTAATGGTTTGATCTGTTCTTCAGGGTAAGGTGCGTAACTGAAACTTCTTGCTGAAATATCAGTTGCTATACGACTATGATGGGCATGTCCTACTATTATTTCTTCTAATGGATCCCAATCATTGTGTGAGTTTACTATCATTTTGTGTGTCTCCTTTATTGTATTTATTTAACAATCGCCTAGCCATTCACTTATACAGACTCTGTAATTGTTTGTTATTCCTCTATTAAAATCTTTATGTCGTTCTTCGTCACCCAATCCAAATATCACAGAATCAGTCCAAACTAAATCCTGTTCATGGCATATTTCCTCATACTGAAATCTATATTTTTGCCAATTATAGTCTGGTGAAAAGTTTTTCATATATTCTATACCCAGTGCCATGCTGTAATTGTTTGCCATTTTTACTTCATTTAGCATACTGACACCATCATCAACATATTCTCTTGTAAATCTTACACCTACTCTGTGATTTTCCAATGTAAAAAAGGGTTTACTTAAACTGCATGTGACTTCTTTTATAGCCGGAAATTGTTCTAAATCTATATGTATATGTTTTGATATACCCCAATAAGCCAAATCCAAACATACAGGTATTTCATATTCTTCGCAAACATTCATTAAGTATTCAAAATCAGGTAACATACTGCCATAGTCACTAAATGGTGCACTTATTAATAATGCATGTAAATCACGTCCTTGAATATCTGCTTCTAGGTGAAAAGGGTATGTAACATATTTAAAATCTACATGTTTGCCCAAACAGGCATGATACTGGAAGTCACCTTCTAAAACTAATATTTGTCTGTTATGGCAATGTTTTAAAATAAAATTATCAAATGTTTGGCTAGTGCCCTGAGTATAGTCTGCAAATTCAAAATTATCAAGTCCTTTTAAAGAATTGTGTTCGCTAAAATTAAGCCATTCTCTCCAGATATTGGAATATTCATCCAAACTGGGAGTCTGTGTGATGTTTAAATTATTATGAAAATTTAATACTTCACTATTTCTTATGGGTCTTGCACCTCTTACTGCCGGCATGCCAGTATTTATCGAGTTAAATTATGCTTTAATTTTTTTATGATAAGTATATGTATGTATAATAAACCCATAAATGCTGTTCATGTAGAAGTCACAGATAGATGTAATTCTGAATGTCCTGCATGTGCAAGATCTGCCATGGGAGGACCAGTAAAAAGTTTTATAAAAAATAAAGAACTTGGCATTAAACATTTTACAGATTTTATAGGAAAAAAATTTTGTAGTCAAATTAAACATTGGAATTTTTGTGGAAATCTGGGAGATCCCAGCAATGCACAAGAACTAGTAGAAATAGTTGAATTTTTATTTACATGTAATCCAGATACAAAAATAGACATAAGAACAAATGGTGGCGCAAGAAATACAAAATTTTGGAAAAAATTAGGAAAGCAATTCAAAAACAAAACTTTTGAAAAAAATGGTGGAGTCATTTGGAGCATAGATGGATTAGAAGACACAAATCATATCTATAGAAAAAATGTAAGATGGTCAAATTTATGGAAAAATTTTCAATCATATTTTTCTGTAATGGAAGATAATCCTGCAGGTTCAAAAGGTGCATGGGAGTTTTTGTTATTTGATCACAACAAGCATCAGATTTCAGAGATTAAAAAAATATGCGAATCTTTTAATCTTGAATTTAGATGCAAAGAAGCATTTGGTTTTAACAAAAACATAGAAACAAATGAAACATATACTATGCCTGTATATGACCGAATACCAGACGAGAATAATTTATATAAAAAATTATATAGTATAAAACCATTTGATATTGACGATACTAAATTGAATGACAACCATAAACCACACATAGATGAAAACTACAAATATGTTAGAGGAGGACCATACGATTTAGAACTTATAGAAAAATACCTAGTGGATAATAATCTAAATATAGATATAAACTGTGCCAGTGTATCAGAAACAGAAAATTTTTATGAAATATTTTTAAATGCAGATGGTGCCGTATATCCTTGTTGTTTTCATGCTTCTAAAATGCAAATAGGGGACGGGCAACTGAAATCCATGTATAATATATATAACAATTATTTAAATAAAGTAAACACAATGGAAGTCATTTTGTCTTCATC
>Ga0255761_10000885_pt1 | contig 27681 bp, 26 predicted proteins | sample 071ome_29_FD_179961 | JGI IMG/M metagenome (GOLD analysis project Ga0255761, IMG submission 179961) | Coastal salt marsh microbial communities from the Groves Creek Marsh, Skidaway Island, Georgia - 071407BT metaG (version 2) | ecosystem: Environmental > Aquatic > Marine > Intertidal zone >... | reverse complement strand
TACTGGAATGCAAAACTTCATCTTTTGCATATGAAACAGTGATAATTAACAAAGAAACTCCAATGTTAAAACCTATGTCAGAAATTGCTGGAAGACTGTCTTTATTAGATAGTATTGAGCTACTAAAGAAAAGCAAAGGAGGGAAGGGTAAATTAATTGCAGGTACTTCCTTAGCAGATCCTGCTAATGTTTTAATTATCGGTGCAGGAATCGTGGGAATAAATGCGATGCAAATGAGTTTAGGTTTAGGAGCTAATACTACCATTATAGATTTAAATCAAGAATTACTCAATTCCATTAAGCAACGTTACCCAGCTGTCAATATTGCTTTATCTTCTAAAGAGTATATTTCTAATCTACTGCCAACCATAGACATAGTTATTGGTGCGGTGTTAACACCTGGCGCTAAGCCACCTGTGGTTATTTCAAGAGAGATGCTAAAATTGATGCCAGAAAAAAGTATTTTATCTGATGTCTCTATTGATCAGGGTGGGTGTTTTGAAACTTCACATGCCACTACGCATGCTGAACCAACTTATGAGGTCGATGGTATTATTCATTATTGTGTAAAGAATATACCATCTGCTGTTCCTTTTACGGCAACCAATGCATTGAATATTGCCACCTCGCCGTTTATTTTAAAATTAGCTGCCTTAGGATCTGATTTTGAAACCGATAGTCATTTAATGATGGCGCTTAATACCCATCAAGGAAAGTTGACCAACAAAGAAGTTGCTGAAGCGCACGACCTTCCATTTAATCAATAAATCTATTTTTATCCTATTTAATTAAAGTTTTACTTTAAGTAAATATTTCTATAAAATTGTTGAGAATGGATATAAAACTCGAAAAATTATATTTTAGCATTAAAGAAGTAGGAAAGCTGACTGGTTTAAAACCCTATGTTTTACGTTATTGGGAATCAGAATTCCCAACCTTAAATCCTGTTAAAAATCGCGCTGGAAAAAGAACTTATCGTCAAAAAGACATCGATTTAATTTTTCAAATAAAGGAATTACTTTATGATCGAAAATTTACGATTAAAGGTGCCATTGAAGAGCTAAAAGGTTCTTCTGATGGAGAAACACCAAATGATAACCAAAATAATTCTACTGAACTTGATCAACGAATATTACATGAAATTCGTCAAGAGTTAAATACGATACTGGCTGATTTAAATCGCAATTAATATTTATCTTTTTTATTCAAAAATAATTTAAATTCTTATTATATGGATACTTCAATACTTATTACCTTATCAATTCCGTTATTTTTCGGATTAGTATTAATCGAATTTTTATATGGATATTTTACCAAAAACAATAATTATCGACTAAACGACGCTATTACTAGTATGTCTTTAGGATTGATTAGTCGCTTTGTTCCTTTATTGGGTTTAGGATTTCAATATGTTGTCTATAAGATTGTTGCAGAACAGTATAATTTAAAACTATTAAGCACTGATGCTATTTGGGTGTGGGTTTTAGCCTTTTTAATGTATGACTTATGTTATTATTGGATGCATCGAATCCATCATGAAGTCAAATTATTCTGGGCAACTCATGTGGTGCACCACCATGGAGAAGATTTCAATTTATCGACTGCTATGCGTCAAACTAGCACTGGATTCTTATGGAAATGGGTCTTTTTCTTACCTATGTTTATCATCGGTGTTCCACCTGCAATTTATGTCACGGTGGCTGGTTTAAATCTTATTTATCAATTCTGGGTACATACAGAACATATTGGTCGTTTAGGATGGATGGAATATGTGTTTATTACTCCATCGAACCATCGCGTACATCATGCACAAAATGATGATTATTTAGATGCGAATTATGGAGGTGTTTTCATTCTTTGGGATCGAATGTTTGGAACGTTTATTGATGAAAGAGAAGATTTAAAGCCTGTTTACGGTACGGTGAAACCTTTAAAAACCTTTAATCCATTCTGGGCTAATATAGAAGTATTTTACCAAATGTTGATGGATTCAATCCGTACTAAAAAATGGAGTGACAAAGTCAAAGTTTGGTTTTCTCCTCCAGCATGGAGACCAGCAGATGTTGCTGAAAAATATCCCATTAGTAAAAATGATTTATCAAATTTTGAAAAACATGATCCTCAAATTTTGATGGAAGGGAAGATATTTGCTTTATTTCAATTCTTTGTCATTAATGCAATGACTCTAGTGATGCTATTCAATGTTAATTTATTCGACTATAGTCAAATGTTATCGATTATCTTTTTTATCGTTTTTGTAGCGATTTCTAATTCATTTATCCTGGATGGGAAGTCTTTTGCTTATCGATTTGAGTTGTTGAGAGGCATCAGCATGTTGTTTTTATTCCAATTAGGATATTTTACTAAATTCGAAATATTTATTCTTTCGCATTCAGTTGCATCTATTATTTTAGCATTATTATTGAATACCCGAGCTTCATCTAAAGCTCAAACACTGGCATAATTCAGTGAAAAACATTGGAATCACCGCTTGTGTTGCACTATTTTTTTTCATAACATCTTTTTTAATTCCTGTCATTGGAGCTATCATTGCAGTTCCTATGGCTATTTTTGGAGCTTGGATTTATAATGTTTATGAAAAATAAAACTTTAATTTTAATGATTGTAATTTTGTTGCTAGGAGAAAAGATGATGGCAAATGACAAAACAATGAAAGAAGCTGTATTTGCAGCTGGATGTTTTTGGGGCGTTGAAAGCTCATTTCAGGCTTTAGAAGGCGTAAAAGAAACCACTGTGGGATATACAGGTGGAAAAGTCAAAAACCCTTCTTATGAACTAGTTTGCACAGGTATTACTGGTCATGCAGAAGCTGTCAAGGTTATCTATGATGCTTCAGTTGTTTCTTATGAGCAATTACTGAATACTTTTTTCACGAGCCATGATCCCACAACCTTAAATCGTCAAGGACCGGATGTTGGAACTCAATATCGCTCAGCTATCTATTTTGCGGATGAATCAGAAAGAGAAGCAGCTGAATCCATAATAGAGGAATTGAATGAGTCTGGAAAATTTTCATCAAAAATTGTCACAGAGGTGACTAATAAATCTGATTTTTATGATGCAGAAGAGTATCATCAAGATTATTATCAAAAACGTGGCTTAACAGGTTGCGCAATATAAGGAGAGTATAAAATGAGAAAATGGTTTCAATATAGTTTAATTTTAGCTCTAATAGTTGTCTTTACCACTGATTTACATGGTCAATTTCGTCGTAAAAAAGTCAAACTAAGTCAAACGAATAAAGTCGAAGAGTTTATCAATGATTATGTGCAAGATCCTTTCATGATAGAGCATATCCAATCGTTACAATCTGAACTAGTGAAAATAGGTTTTGAGATTTTACCTCCAGATACAGATGGAGATGTGGAAGTAGAAATTAATTTTGAGGATTTTAATTTTGATCCCTATTACGGTTCAACAGCAGATCCCAAACAGTCTTATATTATTTTTAGAGATCCTGCAAGCAAAAAAGTTTATGCTAAGTTTTTTGCGATCTCGATCGTCAGTGATGATGATTCTGTAGGACCAATGTCTCAAGCGTTTGGAAATACAACGAGCAGCTCTTATAATAATACTTCGAACGATCTTCCTACAGACGTTAATGCAATCATTTTAGACTGGGCTAAACAAATTAAAAACTTCTATTAAAGCTCTTGGGTTACCATCATCAAACCATTGAGCCAAAGTGGCAAGAATACTGGATTAAAAATCAAGTTTTTAAGACATCTGAGGATTTAAAACTTCCAAAATATTATGTCTTAGATATGTTTCCTTATCCCTCGGGTTCTGGATTGCATGTTGGGCATGCTCTTGGTTATGTGGCAACCGATATCGTAGCTCGTTTCAAAAGAATGAAGGGATTCAATGTCTTACATCCTATGGGTTGGGATGCATTTGGTTTACCCGCTGAGCAGTTCGCCATTAAAACTGGAACTCATCCAAAAATTACTACAGCTGAAAATGTCTCTAATTTCAAGAGACAGATTAATCAATTAGGATTCTCCTATGACTGGTCGAAAGAAATCAATACCACCGATCCAAATTATTATAAATGGACGCAGTGGATTTTTCTACAATTGTATAAAAAAGGGCTAGCCTATGAGGAAGAAGTTGCTGTCAATTGGTGCCCAGAACTACGTGCTGTTTTAGCCAATGAAGAGGTTGTTAATGGAAAATCTGAGATAGGTGGCCATCCTGTTTATCGAACACCGATGAAACAGTGGATTTTAAGAATTACGGAGTATGCTGAATCACTTTTGAATGGGTTAGATGATTTGGATTGGCCCGAGAATATTAAAGAATTACAGAAAAATTGGATAGGGAAGTCTGAAGGGGCAGAGGTTCATTTTTCTGTCCTTAATTCCTCTCAATCTTTAACCGTTTTTACTACCCGACCTGATACGCTTTTTGGAGCTACGTATATGGTCATTGCTCCTGAACATCCATTAGTACAAGATTTAACCACTGATGACTATAAAAAGGACGTTTTAGATTATATTGAGAAAACTAAGTTAAAGTCTGACTTTGATCGAACAGAGGTCAATAAAGATAAAACAGGTGTTTTTACGGGATCTTACGCAGTCAATCCGCTATCAAAAGAGCATATTCCTATCTGGATAGCAGATTATGTACTAAGTACTTATGGAACCGGCGCAATTATGGCTGTCCCGGGTCATGATGAGAGAGATTGGGAGTTTGCGAAAAAATATCAATTAAAGATTTTAGAAGTAGTTAGTGGAGGAGATGTATCAAAAGCTGCTTATATCTCAAAAGAAGCAGGTGAAATTGTCAATTCCTCACACAAAGATACTCTTTCAATTAATGGATTAACGGTAAGCGATGCTATTGATACGGTCATTTCTTTCTTAGAAAAAAATCAACTAGGTCAACGCAGTGTCAATTACAAATTAAGAGATTGGCTATTTTCTCGCCAACGTTATTGGGGTGAGCCGTTTCCCATTATGCATACGGATCAAGGAGTGTCTCCAATAGATGAAAATCAGTTACCTATACGATTGCCTGAAGTTGATAATTACAAGCCATCCGATGATGGAAAATCACCATTATCAACTATTAAACAATGGGTTGAAATAAAAGATGTAAATGATAATATAATAGGACTTAGAGAAACAAATACTATGCCTCAATGGGCTGGTTCTTGTTGGTATTATTTACGTTTTACCGATCCTCAAAATTTAGAGAAAGCGTGGGATAAGAAAGCCGAGAATTACTGGATGCCAGTTGATTTATACATTGGCGGACAAGAGCACGCGGTATTGCATTTGCTTTATGCTCGTTTTTGGCATCATGTCTTATTCGATTTAGGATTGGTTTCGACGAAAGAACCCTTTCAAAAACTTTATAATCAAGGCATGATTTTAGGTGATGATGGTTCTAAAATGAGTAAATCTCGAGGAAATGTAATCAATCCAGACGATATCATTGAAGAATATGGTGCTGATTCAATGCGTTTATATGAAATGTTTATGGGACCCTTAAATAAATCTAAACCGTGGAATACCAAAGGATTACAAGGATGTTATCGATTTATCAATAAATTATGGAACACACTTGTCGATGAAGATGGAACATTATCGTCAAAGATTAAGGAAATTCAAGCATCGAAAGAGACGTTATCTATTCATCATACTACTGTTGAAAAAGTTGGACATGACATAGAAAATTTACATTTCAATACCGCAGTATCTCAGTTAATGATTTATGTCAATCATTTGCAAGAGTGTGAAGAAATTTCAAAAGAACTCGTTATAGATCTATGTAAAATTATTGCGCCTTTTGTTCCACATGTGGCAGAAGAGATTTGGCAGTTATTAGGAAATACTAATACCATTTCATTTGAACAATGGCCAAAGTTTGATGCTTCTTTAACAGTGAAGGATGAGGTGGAAGTTGCGATACAAGTCAATGGTAAGTTAAGAGCTACAATTATCTTAGATATTGATCTTGATCAAGAAAACGCTGTAAATGCGGCTTTACAGCTCGAAAAAATCCAAAGCTATACCAATAATGGTCAATCGATTATTAAGACCATCTACGTACCAAATCGTTTAATTAATTTTGTCGTAAGATAGTTTTTTAGAAGCTGTCATAGTCCAAACTGCAATTACCAATACTAAAACCGCAAGTTTCTGAGCTGTGGCATGCAATTTTAAGGCTTGATAGTCCATCCAAGGCTGGGGACCATATTCTAAGAAAAAGATATATAACCCTATTAAAATAGTAGAAATTAGTAGAATTCTTGCTACAAAATAGTCTTTAATCCTGAAGAAAAACCAGGTAAATAAAGCCAAAATTTTTAAATCAGTATAAAAAACCCAATAGGCAAAGGTATTATGAAGCAAATACAGTGATTTTACATCTGCGGGTGTTACTATGATACCAATTGTACATATTATACCAAACAAGGCTAAAAGCTTAGCAATGATATAAATACGTGGAAATTGAGGTTCAAAATAATTAGCGCATAAGAAAATAAAGTGATATGCACCAAATCCCAATGCTGACATGCCGATGAAAAAATAGATAAATGAAATAATATTTGAATTCCCGGAGTGTGACGACAAACGACCAAGATCACTTAAAAAATTTGAAGTAAAACTGTATGAGGAAGTATCAGTAAAAATATAATTTCCGCCACCATAAAATAGCGAAGCCATAAAAAGGGAGGATAGGAATATTATGAAGAGAAATCTTGTTTGCTTTACTAGTGTCATATCTACTCTATATACAATTATACATAATATATATTATGCGTAAAACCTGTAAAACAGGTAATTAACAGGTAAAAGACTTTGATAAGTGTTTACTAAGTCTTTCACAAACTCTTACTAAGGGTTTTTCCCATTTTTTCAATTAAACCCACCACTAAAGCGTTTCCCATGCAAAAATATCTCCAGTTTTCTGGCATATTACAATTATTTGTCCATCCTTTAGGGAAACCTGATAGTAGCTCAACTTCTTCAGGTGTCAAGATTCGTAATTGATTCTTCCACGGATCCATTATTATATGTTTAAATCGACTTGGCGTTTTACCACCAGAGCTTGTAACTATTGTTCGAGATGGCAAATCTATAGAATCAGGAAATTTCATCTTTCCTTCACTCCAAACAAAAGTTTCACCATCCTTTCTTGTTACAATTTTCTTCTTTGCATTTCTTAAATTTTCCCATTTATTTATTTCATCGCTATTAGTAATAAAGTATTTTTCATCAACATTTTTAATTAATATATCTTTAAGGGCTCTAGATTTACCTAAAAATTTTGGTTTAACTTGAATTGTTGAAATAGCATCTTTGTATAAAAAACCTGCGTTTTCAAAATTATATAAAAATTTGTCGCTTATTTTCTTAGTATTTTGGATATATTTTATATTACCTATTAGATTTAGGGTATTTTCTGGATTAAATACTTCAAATTCTTCGCTAAAAAAACCCCTATTATGTAAAAAATCTAATTCTCTATAATTTTGCATCATATTATTATACCAATCCGTACCTTCTTTAGCTGCAAATATAAAGATTCTTTTTCTTCTTTGAGGAAAACCATATGTTGAAGAGTCAATTACTCTCCACTCTACACAATAGCCTAAATTATGTAAACAAGATAGCATCACTCCAAAATCCCTTCCCTTTTGATTTTTTGGAGATTTAATTAACCGGTCTACGTTTTCTAACAAAACATAGGAAGGTTTTTTGTAACGAATAATTTTTTCAATATTCCACCATAAAACACCCTTTTTGCCTTTTAGTCCTTTTGAACTAACAGTTGCTACTGAGTAGTCTTGACATGGAAAACCACCAACTAATAAATCATGATTTGGAATATCATCCATTAGAACTTTATCAATATCCATATTTGAACTAATAAAGTTATCATCTGGAAAATTATTTGAATAACAGTTAAAAGCATGTTGAACTTTAGTTTTGGGTTCCCACTGATTTGCCCAGACAGTTTTATGACCTGATTTTTCTAAACCCAATCGAAAACCTCCGACTCCAGCAAATAATTCAACAACTTTTAAATTGGACATTTATGAAATTATTAAAAATTAACTATGAAACATATACTATATTATCATAGGCATTCAAAACAAATTGTAAAAAAATGATTGAAGATTTAAAATGATTATATTGAGTTAATGAATGTTATTAACAAAAAATTCAAGTTTTTAAAAAAAGATTAATGATTGAAGATTTCGCAATTTACTTTAGGCCTTTAAATTCATTATTTAGAATTTTCCTCATCATTTCATAATGAGCTTTGACAATAGCTCTTGTAGTCGGATCCCAATTATCTCTTATGGGACCGTCATGAGAACCTGTATCATTTTTATACTGTGAAAGATGATCTAATGCTGCCTGTAATTCAAATTTAGTTTTATATCCATATTTTTTATCTATGTATAAAAAAACATCTTTAAAACATTCAGCCCAGAGATTTTTTATTTCCAATAAATTATTATTCTTATCTTTGTATTTAAAAGGAGAAGTTCGAAAAATTACCTTGTCTTTTAATTCACTATTAAGAATTCTTTTATAAAGATTTTTATCACTACTGCCTACACCTTTTCTATTGTTATCTTTTTTGAAAGTCTCAATCTCAGCTTCAGTCCAAAATTTAAAGTCAGTCACAAAATTAGCATCATACAAACTCTTAATTTTTAAATAAACGAATTCACCTAAAGAGTTTTCATAAATTGGTTCCATCAATTCTTTGACATCCTGAACTAATTTTGGTGGAACTCTTTTATCAAAATCTACAAACTTTTCGTTTTCTGTTAATTGAAGAATTATATCCTTCAAAGTATCAGATTTGCCTACTGTTGAAGCTTGCTTCCTAATAAACGATATTTCAGTATTACTATAACCATTAATAATCTTAGCGATGGCATCAAAAAAATCTGAATCTTCTTCTTTAATAAAATGTCTTTGTTTATACTTAAAAAAATTCATTGCAAGCTGAGCAATTACTGCAACACCAGCTTCATTAAAAAATGAATAATTACCTGCATATCTTTCTGCGTTTAATCTTGACCTAATATTTGCAAAAAAATCTACAAAATTATCAGCTATTCTTCTTGACATTGTATCTCCACCCTTAACAAAAAAAGGGTTGCGCCAGCCTTCATAGATTTTTTCTCTATGATTCCATTTTTTATTTTTTGATTTTGATGATATTTCCAATTTGCTTATTTCACAATCATCTCTTAATGTTCTACATAGTCCACCGAAACTATAGCCTCTTTTTCTCTCAAATGATGGAATCCTCAGATTGTTTTTAAAAATATTTAATTCAGTTTCATCTTCTTTAATTGATATACCATACATTAATTTTACAGCATTCGAAATGATACCATCAGGAGTTTCTTTATCAATAATTCCGTTTAAATCCCATATAAGATCAGCATCAACTTTTTTAGCATTATCATTAATGTCTACAAAAAATGAAACCTCTTCTTTAGTGTCAAGTTTTACCATAGCTGCAACATTTATACTATCCATAGCACTATCAGGAGATTTTAAGTGCGAAAATAATCTATGTTGACCATCAATAACCCATGCTGAATTATAATCTTCTTTAATTTCTAAGACACCAAAATCCGAATATGGATAGTCAGGATTTTTAAAGAAAACATCTATGTCTTCAAATTTACTTTCTTTAAAGAAATTAGTCATAGACTTGAAATTAATTTTATTTTCATCAAGCTTGATTACTACATTGTTTGGAAAATAACCTTGATCTTTATCAAGAAAATCATTTGCAATAGTTCTTAATCTTTTTCCGTCAATAAGCCTTTGATATGAAGCTTCACTTGTTGTACCTGGAATTCTCCTTGCAACTGATGCATATTTGGCCAATTTCTTTGGCGAACATGAGAATAAAAATGTTTCATAACCTCTAAGTTTATGAGTTATTTTAAATGATGGTATTCTCATTACCTCTGAATCTTCTGGAGATATATTTAAATCTTTTAAAAAATCTCTTTTTCCATAAGCCATATCAACTTGTTGACCCATTTCATAATACGATTCAATTTGATTTTTATGAAGAATTTGCGTAGTACTTATCTCATTTTTTTCATTGGTTTCCACATCTTTTTCTATTATAGTATTTTTTATAAGAATTTTCTTTTTCTCAAGATCTTGAACTACTTCACTCAATTTTTTTGGACTAGTTCCACTACATATCATAATAAAAGCAAATTTATTTATTTCAATATTCTTTAAATCTTCATATTCGTTCATTAGAAAACTAATCATCTTATTTTTTTTCGACTTGAAATCTTTAAAATCAGACTTAATATTTTTTCCTGATTTATAATCAATAATTAAAAGAGTTTTTTCATGTACAGCAATTAAATCAATATCGCCTTGACCTGATGAGTACCTAATATTTAAATCAACATTAGTGAAACCAAGCTCAATAAGCCACTTAGATATAATTTTTAAATCATTGTCATGTTTTTGAATTCTTGAACCAAATTTTGAACCTATATCAACATTAACTTTTGAGATAGCATCAAAATTATTGGTCATAAAATGCTCTAATTCGAGATTACTTTTATCATAAATGAGATTGTTCGTAACATGAGGAATATTTGAATGTGATCTCAAAGTGTTTGTAAAGTAATTGTTTAAAAGAGTAAGTAGCTCTTTTGAAACTGGAAAAATATACTTATTTCTTTTTAAAGATAAAGTTTTTGTATAGAAAGTATCACTTAGTTCAAAAATCAAATCCAAACAAGCAATATAACTATAGTCATCAAGAAAACTGGAGATAAGAACATTTGGATTTATTGGCTTATAATATTTTAAATCAAACTCTGCACAATCACCAAAATCATCGTGAGAAACAATTTTTTTTGTTTTAGAAACTACTAACGAGGAACCAGTAAAAACTTTTCTATCTAAAAAATGTAAAATGATGTCTCCTGCCTTTATGTCATCACTTTCAGGAAATATCTCTCTACCAGCTTTATCAAATAAAGGGCAAAAAAGTTTTTCTCCAATATTGTGTTCTTTAGATAGATTTATATTGTTTAATACAAGTGGATTGAATTCTATCCATATATTTTTTGATAACTTTTCGATTTTCATAATAATTAATAAAGTAAAAAAATTTTTCTATAGGTTCCTTAGTTTTTTTAATTCATCTCTAAAACCCTTATTATTAGCATTATAATTTTTACTAAGATTTAATAGAGGGTTATAATAATCTATTAAATCATATTCGAGAGATTCTAAATCATAATTATCTAACTTGTGATTAAAAAATAATACTAGAGATTCCTTCATCCATTGTGATAACTTAATCTCATCCATTTCTGAAAATTTCGTTTTACCATTTTTAGGATTATTTACGTCTCTAGGTATTTTCTTATAACCAAATAATGAACCTAAAGATTTTCTTAGAGTTGATCGTCCAGCATTATTACCGTTAAAATGAGTTTTGTAATCTCTATACCTAAGACTTTTTTTTGAAATACCAATATAGATAATATTAAGATTATTGAATTGACTATAGATTGGCTTAAAATTAATTTTTGGAAGAAATAATGACTTTTTAAGACAAACCATATATATGCCAGGCTTGTCAGGAATTAAATCTTGGTCTTTACTAGAATGAAAAACTTCATCTTTATTAAAAAAGTTAATCATCCTTAAACCTATTCACCCCTGCTATCTCATCAGCAATATCACCTATTAAGAAACGAGAAATCATAAGAGCAACCCAAACAATTCCTACTAGTAACCAAAAACCTTCTATTTGAGTGATTTCTCTCAAGGGACTTAAATAAATTATACCAACTATAATTGCTAACATAATATTTAAGTGTATCATAAAAAAATCTAAATAATATATTTTAATTTACCAAATATAGCTTATTTTTTGCTCTAGTTATAGAAGTATACAACCAGCGAGCATATTCTTCGCTAACATCATCAAAAAAACTGGTCTCCAAATCAACGATTGCATTATCCCATTCTCCTCCTTGAGATTTATGAGCTGTCATCGCATAGCCATATTTTACAATCAGAGCATTATAAAATTCATCTTTTGACCGGTCTAAAATTTCACCGCTCTTTATGGCAAGTTCTTCTTGATATTCTGATAAATAGTTCAACTTATTGGTTTTTATAAATAAATCTTTCGACTTCTTAAAACGCATCAGAAAATCAATCAATAGCGCTCTAGATTCAGCTATATCCATTGTAAGTGCGCTACTATCAACTGAATTCTCTAAAAGAAAGCATTTTGTCTTCTCTGTTCTGCCTAAGTTATCATAGTATTCAAGCTCAACTCTCTGAAACTTTAACCAAATATGCATTTTTCCATCAGATTGTATAGGAATTGATGAATATTGTCTTTCATTATAGGTTGGAGAAATTGTCATTAATTTTTCAATTCTATCTTCAGGACCGTTAAAAATTTTTACAACTTTCAGTAGTTCTCCATTAAAAATACTGTATTTATAATTAGTGTATGCACAAATGAGTCTATCTCCTTCCGTAAATTTCCTAGTTGCATTTGGAAATAACTCATTTCTTATAGCCAAATTATATCTTTGACTAAGTTTACGGGTATGTGTTACAACAGTAAAAGTTGAGAACTTTGAGGGATTAAATGTATTCTTAGCAATATTTATTACAGCAGGGGTATCAATATAATCTATGTCTTTATCTGCCTGAACCTCCATAGAATTAGATAATCCATTAAAAATATTGTTGCGTAAAGATGTAGCGTTTTTGAGAATACCACTTCCCTGTTCTTGGCGAACAATGTCATTCAGCTCAAAGTCAACGGCTTTACAATTGAAATTCTCTTCAATATAATTCTTATTTAAAGCTGGAGAATAGTCCATATTGATTGGTGTTAATTGTGCATGATCTCCAATAAAAATAATCTTTCTCTTGCCAATATGTGCAAATAAATCACTTAGAAGTTTTCCACTTCCAAATACTAAATTTTCAGTGGAGCTTTTATAATCAGAAATCATTGAAGACTCGTCGCAAATATATACTACATTTTCAGAGTTTAAGTTTTCTTTAATGGTAAATATCTCTCTTGAACTTTGCAAATTTTCAGGAGATTTATCAGACCCTTCTATATACTTATCTTCTCTCCTATTGTGAGAATAAATTCCATGATGAATCGTGGAAATATGGTCTCTGCCGTTAATATCACGTATCATAGAACGAAAAATTTTTGCTGCTCTACCAGTTGGGGTAAAAATAATTGTACTGCTTGGGTTATACTCCTTTAAAATAGAACCAAGAAACGTTTTTCCTGATCCCGCCGAACCTCTTATAATAAAGCATTGGGGTCCATTTTTATCATTAAGAAATGAACTTAATTGCGCTATAGCTTGATTTTGTGATGAAGTGGGCTTGATACCAATTCTTTGATTTACATAGGACTGAAAATTCATTAACAGGTATTATTCCTCGGAATCATCAGGATTTCTATCTAGAACAGGTTTTACCTCTAAATTAATTTGCTTTAACTCTTGGTCTATTTGCTCCTCAATTCCTTGAAGATTTTGAATATTCCTTATTGCAGGCTTCAAGCGAGCGTTGTATGAAGAAACTGACTCATCATAAGATTTTCCTGCCTTGGTAATGGAAGTTCCAAGCTTATGATAAAGAGCATCAAATTTAATAAGACGCTTACTGAGTTCCTGAGCTTGCATCACAACTTCTTCTGCCTTTCTACTTAACGACATTTGTTTCCAAGTATTAGCAATCAAATTTAAGATTGGCATAAGGGTAATTGGAGAAACAACATAGACCTTCTTATCTTGACCATCGTTGAACAAATTTCCATCATGCATGAGTGCAGCTTGATACCCTGGCTCATAAGGAATTACCATAATTACAAAGTCAATCGGCCCCTCAAATTGATCCTGATAGTTTTTTCTAGATAATGCTACCATATGCTTACGGCAGTCCCCAGCAAAATTTATTTGCATTTTCTCCCTGATTTGGTCGTTTTTCTCATTAAGAGAGTCATAAAATTCCTTCATGGGTGTTTTAGCATCAATAGGGATTATTCCTCCGTTTGGAAGGTTAATTAACATATCAGGACGATCATCAGAAGTTTGAGTACTTTCCTGCTCAATAAAATCTACATATTTTACTAAACCAGATCTTTCTACTATATTTCGAAGCATTGTTTCTCCCCATTTACCACGAACTGAAGATGAAGTTGTCAAAGCTGTACTTAGAATCTGCGTCTCGTCTTTAAGCTGAATTTGAGCTTCAAGAAGCCCTTTGATAGAACCTTCCAAAGCGCCCACTTCTTCTTTTCTTTCTTTCTGTAAAGCTTCGATACGTCTATCTAAATCTTTGACGCTATCAGAGACAGGTTTGAGAGTATTTCCAATTTTTTCTTGATGCAAATCATAATCCTTTTTTTGCAATTCCTGAAAGTTTTCTAGTTCCTTCTTTACTGTTTCAGAGGAAGCTTTTGCAGCAGCTTCAGCAGCTGATTTAATAAATTGCTCAGTTCTAAGTTGATTAACTTGGTCGGTGTTATTCTTACCATTTCTAAAATAAAGGAAGGCTAACCCACCTAAAGTTAGAAGTGCAAATAGTATTTCGTAAATAGTCATTAATTTCTCCTTTTTAAAATTTATTTAATTTTTTAGCATTATGTTTGCTTTAATTTGTAATCTACTTTTTGATCATTTACTTCTTTCAATTCATACTTTTTATAAAGCTGATTTATATCAGCATTAGTTATTTTAGTAAAATAATCGTTGTCATTATCTTGAAAATTTGGGGTACAGAATATTCTTTTATGTTGAATTTTTTTTAAGGTTCCACATACATTTCTTACTTCACGAGCATTGCCAAAATATTCTGGGTTATTCTTATTAATCATGAGCTGAAATAGATGGTTAATTCTTTTTTTAGTGTGATTACTATAGCTATAACTACTTTCCTTCATCATAATATCAAATATTTCTGTCAGTTGTCTTGAAGAATAGTTTTTAAAATTATAAAAATTTGTAAATCGAGATTGCAGACCTTCATTTGTCGATAAAAAATCATCCATTTTTTCATTGTATCCAGCAATAACAACGGCAATTCTATCTCTATAATCTTCCATAAATTTTAAAATTAACTCGACAGCTATATGTCCATAGTCATTTGAATTTTCATTAGATTTTAAACTATATACTTCATCAATAAATAGAACTCCATCTAAGGCCTTATTGAGAATTTCCTTTGTATTTTTTTCGGTTTGTCCAACAAATTGACCCGTAAAATCTCCTCTATCAACTTCGACAGTGTGACCTTTTTTAAGAATTCCAAGATTTTTGTACAGATTCCCTAATTTCCTTGCCATCGTTGTTTTACCAGTTCCAGGAGCTCCTCTAAAAACAGCGTGGAGTGAGATAGGATCGTTTGAAAGACCTCTCTTCTCTCGCTCTCTACTGACATGAACAAGTGAACACAAATCTCTTAAATCATTTTTAACTTCATCAAGTCCAACTATATTTTTAAGATCTTGCTCCAAAGTTGATAAAACTTCATTTTCAACTTGGTTGTTTTTCAATGATATTCTTCTAATATCTTCAATTTTCGAATCTGTCGTTAGTTTATGAATTCTATCTACATCTATTTTATCAAAATACCCATGGGTAACTGCACTTGGAGAGTATTTAGAAAAATTATATTGATCAATAAGACCTTTCTTGACTGATTGATCAAGAAATTTTGAAAACTCAACCTCATTTTTATCCGACCTTACAAAAACTGATCGAGTTTTTTCATATTTTGAATCGAAAATATAAACTGAATTATCATTAAAAAGCTGTTGATATTTAAACAAAAATGCAGGTTGATAGTTAACGTAGTAAATAAACATTATAAAAAAATCCTCCAAATTCTCATCGTAAGTTCATATTGAATAATTCCAATTTTAAGAAGTACAGTATAGTGTTCTCCATCCAGGCTTGAGTATATTACTCCAACTGAAAAAAACCATAAAAAAGTTATTTGCTGCATTATGCTCTGATCAAATTCGAAAGTCTCAAGCTTTACGATATCCTTAATCATGGTTCTCATCCTCAGAAGAGTTAGTATTTTCCGCCTCTATAAATTCTCGTGAATCAAGTTCCTTTTGAAATTCAAAAGCTGCACTATAAACCTTCTGCTCAAACTTCCAAATGGAGAAATCATGATCCTCGAATAAAGATTTATTAATACTTTTAAGAGTATTATGAAATTTATTTAACTCATCAATTGATAGAGTTTCCAGTTGATTCGTAATATCATCAGAGTCGCTTGCATGTCCTACGAGTTTATTCTGTTTTTTCACAAATTCATTAATATTTGAAATTATTTGACTTGGTGTTGGTGGAGGCAGTAAATCTCGTAGAGAAGGATTTGTGTTTTGTTCATTTTTTGCATTTGCTTCGTGATAGGCTATAATATGAGAAGCAACTATTTCATTTACTTTTTTATCTATAAATCCGTGAAAAATAATATTAGATATTTTGCATTTAATTTTATCCTTGAAATTCATCATAGATGTTGATGGACTATTGACGGTAGTCATTTTATTTTTTTTAAAAAATTTGAGAACAAATTTTTTGATAAATGAAATCATTCCAAGTTTCCTTTTTTTATTAATTAAAAAAGAAACTGGTAACAAAAAAATGTTTTTAATCTTTATAAATAAAAGACTTGATTTTATTTTAATTATTAGAACTTTCATGATTAGCTATTCCTTCTTAACGCTTGGAATCAGCAAAGTTCTATAAAAAGATTTATAATTAAAATCTACTAGAATTTACAATTTCTACACTATCTTTATCAAGTAAAAAACTTTTATTATTTTTTGTTAACAATGTAAGCTCATTACCTTGAATACTTAACACTTTAACTATTTCACCTTTATAACTATGATTTCCTCTAGTTCCATCATTTTTTTTAACACCCAAAACTCTTACAAATGAATCAACATCAATAGATTTTAATATTGAGGGTGGAGCTAAAAGTAGATCTTTTTTATCAATTTTATCTTTAAAATCCGCATCATTATTGTAAAGGAAATCAAAAAATTTTCTATATCTCATAAAATAGACATCCTTTTCTTGCGAATTATCAAATCTTACATTCCATTGGTAGTCATTGGAATAGTATTCTTCAAATTTTTCAATTGATTTTAAAGCATTATCACGATTCTTTCGAGAAACATAAATCATATTTTCCACAGTTTTATAAGTTTGTTCATATCCTTCCTTGAATCTATAGGGAGCTTCATTAAAAATAGATTGTACATTAACTATTTGGCTCTCCTCATCCCTAACACCTAAACGAAATTTGAAATGGTCTTTTTTTGGTGCAAGGGTTGAATTAATAAAATCTTGCCTTCTATCCCAATAACAATTCATATAGTCATTCATTATTATGTTTCTATGCTCACCATCTTTTCCTGCTTGAGTTTCTAGGTCTATTTTTACCTTGTCACTTTCCTTGTCACTTCTTTTATAGGCCAATAATTCAATGCGATCTTCTTTAAAATATTTTTTTAAGACGCTTATATTCTTCTCATCTTTAAAAACTCTCTCTACCCCATCTTGATAATTACCAATGTGAGTGTTAGCATCAAAATGTTTTATCAAATGATATTTATAATAAAGACTATTCATGTAAAAAATATGATCTAAATTTTTAATTTGATGACCTTCTAATCTAGATATGAATTTGATTTTTGGAGAAAAATTAAATTTTTGAGCTAAATATTCAATCCATAATACATAAAAAAGCATTGCGCCTGTTACATCTTTAAAGCTTTTTTCATCTAATTTTCGTTCATTATCTACTACTTTAAAACCTAATATAGGTTGTTTTTTACCAAAACCCTGAAAAGATGTAAATAAATGAGGATCATAAATGATATAGTTATCAGAAGGAAACATGCCAAACTGAGAAAAAAAAGAATTTGGTGCAATTGAATCAATTCTTTTGAGTTTATTTCTAAAAAGAGTCTTGCTATGAAAAGATAAATCTCCATCTAAGTTAAAATCTAAAAACTCTACAATTAATGAGTTTTTATCCTTGATATCAGTCACTAAACCAATTTCCTTACTTTCTAAGTATTTAACAGAATGACCGACCTTAATATTTTCTTCTAATTTAGATGATGAATCAAAATATTTAACTGTAGCTGCTATATTTCTATATCCTTTGTTTTCTTCAGTATCAAAAAGCATTTTATAATCTATAACAATTCTATTTGACGTTCTTAAATTCCACTTATCTTCATTACAAAAAACAGTTTTTAAGGATTTATCCTCAGAGTTGACTAATTCATTAGTTTTGATTCTATGAAAATTATTATCTTGCTCAACTCCATTTAAATAAATTTCTCCAATTGATTTTACTACTTTATCCAAAATTGGAACTACATTAGATGAAAAGCCGTTTGTCAGTTTACGGTAACTAGAGTAAAGATTTGAATTATTAAAAATAGATACTTTTTTAGCATTTTTAAGTGATGCACTTAAAAGACTAGCATTAACAAGAGCTTCATTATTAGTAAATTCCTGATGATTTTCAAGAAACTTAGCGATTATGTCAGTATCTAAGGCAAATTCATTTGATAAATGCTTTATCATTTATCATCCCATAGTTTACTTGCCAAGTTTAAATTTATATCATAAAAATTATTAGGAATTTTTGTTTTAAGAAATCCATTTGACTTGACGCCAAGATCGACAATTTTACTTAAATGAGATCCTCTGATTTTATCTATGAAAAATACTCCAAAAAGGTTGTCTATATCATTATCATCATATTTTAATTTTTTTGCGTTCGCTTGAAGTGTTCTCAGAACAACTTCGCTATGAGATTCAATGATAATTTTTAAATTTTTACGTTTATTTGAATCGGCAAAATCAATAAGAAAATCAACTACACGTGATATAAGATTTGGATGAAGATAAGCTTCAGGTTCTGAAATAATAAGTAAATTATTTTCATTGTTTTTAATACTCCGATAATCAAATAAATTGCCAATTAATGATACTATAGCTGCATCTCCCATTCCTCTACCAGTTATTTCAAGAGGTATTTCATTATTCTCAATAAAGACAAATTCAAATAAATTGCCAACCCACTTGTTTTTAAACTCGGAATTTTTGTCAAAGTAATAATTAATACTTCGTATCCTTACACTAAAATTCATTCCAATTTTTTTTAATGATTCATTGATAAATTTGTTGAATCTTGAAAGCCTTTCCATATCTGATTGATTCCCCTTTAAATCCAAAAATATTTTTTTTGAATTAGGCCCGAAAAATTTAATGAGATTATCAGCAGTAATAAAATTGTCCCTTGAATTATAAAATAATTCACCATTATTAGGTTTTATATAATAGGGATAGAAACTGTCATGCTCGAAATTTATTTTCAAATCTTTTAAATGAATATAGTATTCATTAAAAAGATATTTGGATAGATTCATTTGAAACTGAACAATAGTTGATCTAAGTAAATACATTTTAATTACGTCAATTTGATTTTTAATAGCATCTTTAGAAACTTTGTACTCTTTAGAAACTTTTTCCAACCTGTCATTATCAATTTCTTCTTTAAAAATAGAACATTCCTCCATACTCGCCTTAAAATGATCTATATAAGAATCAAGAAGTCTTAAATTGCCTCCTGAACTTATTATTTTGCTTATTGATTCCTCACTTAGTAAAGATTTTCTGGGAGAAAAAATAAAGGTTTCAACTTTTCCTTGTGTACCCTTATAAGATACTTTTGTAAAATCTCTCAAAATAGATTGTGCTCCGACTTTAACTAAAAATGACTCTACTTCCTCTAGCTCAGAAATTAAATTTCTTCTTACACTTTTCTTCTCATCCGTTCTAACAATTTTTAATGTAGGTCTTCCTATCTTGAAAAATACTCCCCAAGATGGATGAATTGTTTTTTTAGCATTGAACTTGTATTCTGAGGGTAGATCTTTTAAAACTTTACTTGGTTTAATTTTATCTTCTTTGCTATTATAATTAGAGACTAAAGTAAAATCTTTATAGAAATCAAAATCATCAATTTTATAATGCTCAAATTCAAAAAATTGTAGAGGTGAATTCATGTAGATATCCATTGCAATTTTTGTTCTTCCTGTTCCAACAGGTCTTCTTCGAATATAATATATTGGATCAGTTTCTATATTGGGCATAAAAGGTAATATTTCACTTGATTTATTCCTCCTTTTATATTTGAAGAATAATGAAGTAATATATGGAGATTTTCTCCAAAAATTTTGAAGACTTCCATCATAGATGTATGGATGAAGTAAAAAATCAACATATTTTTCCAAAGTTTTTTCATCTTTAATATTTTTAAACTGCTTTTTAAACTTATAATTGCTATAGTCAGTATCATAATTCATCGTTAATGGATATTTACGAATTTGGCGCTTTGGGTTTAAATCTTTATAAACTTTGATATAAGATGAAAACTTATCTTCAAGATAGTTCAGAGAAGAGTTAAAAACCTCAATCGTTGAACTGTTTATGACATCCATTAATACTTTTGACGTTTGTGAATTTTCATTAAAAAAAATACATGACGAATCACTATTTCTATCTAAAAATACATTAAGATCTTTTAGTAAATAATTCTTAGAGTCAAATGTCTTGTGAACAATATCTTCATTAAGTGAAATTTTTAGTTTATGTTGATGGTTATCCCTAAATAAACTCCAATTTTTTACAATGAAATTATAAAATTTCATATAATCTTTATTAGAGACATTTTCTTCAAAGACATAAATAAATTCATTATGTACCCAAGAATTTCTTCTTGAATTATTAAACAATGGCCTTCTTGCTAAAATTGGCCGATTAACGGTTGAAATCGTATAATCAAATTCTATAGAACTAGGATTCGTAAGAAAAGAATAGTTAACTTTAAAATTATGGTTATGTTTACTATAATAATCATAATTTTTAGGATCATCACTATTAGTATTTGTCATATAATATTTTGGAAAAATATTTCTTCCTAAAGTAGTTCTTTTAAAATTCTCTTTATCTCTCAACATTAAATTCTCAGGTTTTCTTTGATCAATATAATGTGATAAAGTTTTATCTATTTCGTATTGATCGAAAGTATCTAAAAGGGTTATATCCTTATAAACTTTTATATTTGAAAACGAGTCTAAACCGGAGGTGACAAAATTTACATAGTGTGAGATAAATTTTGATAAAGAAGACTTTCCGGAACTATTTGGACCGATAAGTACGTTAAATTTTCTTAAATCTAAACTAGTAGATTTTCCGAATGACCTGAAGTTTTTAAAGCTTATTTTCATAATTAGCTTAATCTTCTTAACTCTTGATTACAGCAAAATAAGCATCGAATATTAAAACTAGATAAATTATTTTTGCAAGAAAAAAATAAAATCATGTAATAATTTTATTCATTATTAACAAAAAAGAAATAGTTATTTACTTAAAATCATAAACTATTTTTCAAATATTCCCCAAAATCTAAAAGATATTTCAAATTCAAATGGTCCTAATCCCAAACCTAAGGATAAGTGTTTTCCATTTATTTTTTGAAAGTATAAACTGATGGAAAAAATTGAAAATAAGGTGATTTTTTCAGCAAAATATCTCTCATCGTTAGCTTTATCATATTTTAAAACTTTTGATAAGGTTGTCATACTTATTAATACTCTAAACGAATTAATAAGTTCCATTAAAAATTCTGGAACAAATTCCTAAAAATTTAATAGAAAAGTTGAAAGTAATTAGAGGTCTAACTAAAAGGAGTATACTAATGTATATCAACATCTCTACCCTGCTTTTATCATTCATTACCATTCTATTTTTAAATGCAAAAGATATTATCTTAACAGATAAACCCATTGAACTTTCCATGTTTGGCAAAATGATTACCATTCAGGATAAAATAGTTGAAAATAATACTATTAATGATAAGAAACTTGCTTCATATACAGATGAGGAAGATATGTTTGTTGTCGAAATTTCCACCCAAGTTTTTCGTAATGAAAAAGACATTCCTTTTGCTGAAGCCTTTAGAACAGCCAGAAAAGAGAAAGGTCCTGGAAAAATCTTTGAATGGAATGGAAACTATTACACAACAAACTATTATTATGAAATTCTAGTTTCTGTCGGTGAAGAAGTGGTGACCGTTGATAAAATAAATAAAACATTTCAAACAAGCGAATTTCCCTCTGATATTCTTGCCATAAGGGCTTATTTAGATAATAAAGAGACAGATGCAAGTTTCGAATTCATGAGCGTTATTCGTGATAATTATGCTTGTGGTGGAGAAGACCGTTATCAAATCATTGAATAGTTTTATGCTACATTAAATCGATTAGAAAATTTAATGTTTTATATTATTCGCGCTTTTCAATTAATTTAATAGAAATATATACCCCTAATTATTTATTAAAATTGAAAAAGTAAAAATGTGGAGATTTTATAGTGGCATTTGAAATACCTCGCACTATCGTTGACGATAATATTAAATGGGTAGGAACCGTTAATTTTTTTGGTCAAAGAATTGGTTTATGGAAGCAATACATTGATAATGAATTGTGGAGTACTTATGAATATCTTGATCAAAAAAATGTACTTTGCCGAGAATATTGTGGTAAGCCCTATTATTACAAAGAAGGTAAGAAAATGTTGACCTATAGAGGTACTTATGTTTGGTATGGAGAAATTAAATTGTTTTACCCAAATCAGTCTCTACACACAATTTATCACTGTAAAATATCTTACAGCCACCCTTCATCTTCAGGGGCATTTCCCTACTTCGATGGTAAGCTTACATCATTTTATCCAGAGGGTACAATCTTGAGAACTTGTGAATTAGTAAATAATAGAATTGTTGGACCTTATATACTTTACAATAGAGATGGTACGTTAAGTTCTAGAGAAGATTTTCCAAGTGCCGGAAGCCATGTTGATTTTAATAGTCCTGATTTTTTAGGAGATGAGGATGTACTGTCAATTACTAATAGTATTGAACTATAATTTATTTATTTGAGCCATAATTTTTATCTTATTTTATTAAGTAATTATGATTTAATTATTTTCTTAATTACAGCGAATTTATTTTACGATTTTCATAATCAAATTTATTAAATAAGCTATCATTTGATTTTGCCTGAATTTCTAAAATAGCTGCAAACAGTGCTTTAACTTCCACATAAGACATTTTAGATAGATCAATCATTGATTCATGATATTCAATATGACCAAATGTTTGACTCTGATATAGATAATAGTTACGAATAAAAAGAATCATTTTTGAATATTCTATCATTTCTAATTCTCCAAAATTTCCAAAAATGTTTCTTTCAGCTTTTAACTTTGATTTCTTTTTTTTAAAAATTGACTTAAATACTAAAAATATTTTTTGAATAAAATGACGTTTTTTAGACATGTAGCTCTCTCCTTGTAAGTAAAGTATTAAGTTATTTGAATGGAAAAATTGAAAGATATCAATTTTGGCACTACTATATTAACGGCAATTTTTAATTAAAATTCAAGTTAATTTAAAAAAAATCGATTAGGTTTACTTTATTCCTTAAAGTATTCTAAAGTGATATCGAATCCTTTAAATCCTACTCCCCCACCAGCTTTGATAATTCTTGGATAAAGAATGCGTTTAATTCTTAGCTCATAACGGGCTTTCTTTTCCTCATTAACTAAAATAGCTTTTCGATTATTTTTCGACAGGGATATATTTGAAATATTAAAAGGAAATTGAAAGAAAATAGTCTTCTTTTTTTTGATATCAAATTCTCGGTCTTTAAGGAATAAAGTAAACCGACCTTTCAACTTAATTTGCTGTTTAATTTTCAAAATGTATCGATAATCTAATGACAATATTATCTCATTTTTGATATTTTTTCTCCTCCGATTTGATGATATTGTTAAGATGGGTTGAACGAATATTCCAAAACCATTTTCTCATTAAACTTTGAGAGACTTCCTTTTGAAATTTTCGTCTCCATTCAATGGCATTCATTTGTTTGGATTGTTTTCGATGACAGCCATAAAAGTGCTTTTCCCAAGCCTGACTAGCATAGCCCATGCTCATTCCACTGGTAAAACTAATGTAAAAATCTCCATCTTTATCCTTGGGAGTTAGAATTAGTTTATTTCCATGAAACCTTCGATAGGATAATTGATAGTTGCAATTAGAGCAGAAATGTCCCTCACAATCACAGATTATGAATCGATATCCATAATCCCTGGGATGCTTTTTGCATCTTTCAGATTGTTTCTTTCGCTCTTCAGGGTCTTTGATATACTCCCAATCACTGATTCTTCCATAATAGTCATGACATTTGTGGCATTGATAGATTTCATCAAATCTTTCTAACAATGTGTCTTCTTTATAGCGTTGACCCAATGGATAGTATACAGTGTAATGGTCCATTCCGTATGAAAAATCAATGGTTATTAACTTGTATGGTGGATCTGGATAATCTTTGTAATTAAGTATTGTATCTCCTAGTCCGTAATTGTATTCCATGATGTATCTCCTTTTTTATATTATTTTAAAATACATCAGACTTGAAATGAAAAAACCCTCATCAGAGGGTTTCAGATTTTTCAGCATTGCTGCTCATCTGTCACTTGACAAACCACCGTGGCTAAAGCTCGGTTGGTGGGATTATTCCCGTCCTGATGATACTAGAAATTAAAAAAGAGAATATAAATGAGCAAGAACGCAATAACAAAATCGATTAGAAAATTTATTGTTTTAAAAAATATAGCTGATATTGTCATAGTTTATTTTATAAAAGTTTTAAGCCTTTTTCTATTAAAGATGCATTTTTAGTGAAAGATTTCAGATACTTTAATACGTAATCATCTTTCAATAACTCATAAATTTCTAAAGAAAGCAGCCAATCGTTAGAATAATCAGATTTTAGAATAGTAAATATTGCTAATAATCGATTCTCATCAATTTGACCTGAATCTCTCATATCTTTGACTTCCTGATAATAATCATGCAATGTTAATTTTTTATCTGAATAAACTATGGCAGTGGGTTTTTCAGAGGAGAGTTCTCCTCCATCTTCAAAGGATTGATAGGAAGCAGGTCCAGCAAAACAGGAAACTACACTCTCTCCTACTGCCATATCATACATTCCCCATTCAGGTTGAAACAAAATTTGATCTTGGTAAGTAACCGTACAATTGGTAAAGCTCAATAAAAGTAGTTTTCCCTCTTCAGTTCTGGTTTGAGAAGATAATTCACCTTGAACTTGAATTCCGCTTGTGAAAACGATTTCTCCAGTTTGACCTTCTATTATACCAATTTGAGCTAAATCTGCGGTAGAACAGGCTTCTAAAGGCTTATTTAGGCCATGAATACTTCCCACAGGACTACCAAATCCATCTTGATGATAGGAATGATGATGTCCTTCTAATTCTTGATGACAACATGAAAGTGAAGTTGGACCAGTAGTTTGAAGATAAATGAGATCATTTTCATTAGTAATCACTTTAATGAAAGTTCCTGAAATCTGTAATCCTGAAGATAGTTCAATGGTGGCCAATTTTTGAGACTCAAGGACTTTTTGAACCCCAATTAATCCTCCCTGCTGAAAAGCCATGGTAGCTGCAAATTGTTCTAAGACTTGATTTAAATGCTCAAAATTAGGCGTAACAAATAGTTGAGGTTGTGCAGTAGTAATATCAAAATTGACGTCCGCGGTTGATAAATCATAAGGAATTTTTAACACTTCGGGTTGTAGGCATTCTTGCGACTCAGTAATGGAGGATAATAAACCTGCTCCATAAATCTTGGGATTCTCTAAATCACCAATTAATCCATATTCGACTGTCCACCAATGCAGATTGCGCACTCGAGCCATTTCTGAGAGCTCTCCCATGTTTCTTTGAAGGGTTTCTACTTTCTCAGTAGCAATAGAGATTTCTTCTTCAGAGGAATTGGGATTTTCTTTTAAAATCGATAAATGTCGGATGGCCTGAAATAATTGATCATCAATGGGTTTCGATAAGGCTTTGGCTCCAATTTCTCCAAAACGTTTTAAATAGTCTGAATATTCTTTATTAGCAATAATAGGAGCATGTCCTGCCGATTCATGGATAATATCCGGTGCCGGAGTGTATCCGATATGATTAATGGTACGAATATCTGCAGATATCACTAAGACGTTATTGGCTTGAAACTCCATAAACACCCCTGGTGGGATAAAACCATCTACGGCTACAGCTGCCCATCCAATATCTTTTAAAATACGATTCATACCCTCCATTTGAGGAATTTCATCAATCGTAATACCTGATTTGGCTAACCCTGGTACAAAGCTTTCATGGGCCACATTTTGCAGATAATCGATGTTGGCTCTCATGACATAGCGCCAAATGGCCTGATCTTGAGCGGTATATTCAGCATAGGGTTGTTTGACTATATATTTTTGTAGATGCTTTGGAAGCTTACGGGTAATGGAATTGAGTTCTATTTTAAATTCTGACATTGATCTAAAAGGTTAAACATGCTTTCCTATCTCCCATCCTGCTTGATATAAATATTGTTCAGCCGATTGTTTTGCTTCTTCTTCCAAAGTAGTACCCATCACATCATTCCAGCGATTTAAAAAACCAAACAATGCTATCACACTAACCATTTCTAAAATATCTTCCTCAGACCAATTAGCCTTGAGTTCTCGTTCAAATAAACGTGTATTGGTGGGTGAAGTACTAGCCGCAATCACAAAACGTAAAGCAATTTTTTCTTTCATAGAAAATAATTCACTGTTTTCAAAATCCCAAGCTTGTTGTAAGCGCTTATCGGAGGCTCCATACCGTTGCGCAGCTCGGATGGTGTGTGCTTGACAATAACGACATCCAGCAGTATTACTACTGATATAGGCAATAATACGCTTAAATTCAGAAGAAATAGATCCTGCATTATCCATCACCGCTTTATTGAGATTAATAAAGGCATCAGCCATTAAAGGCTTTTTGTTCATGGTTAAGACAGAATTAGGGCAAAATCCTAAGGTTTCATTAAAGAAAGTGACAAGTTGTTTGGTCGATTCATCCTGAATCTCACTTATGGGATGAACTAACGGCATTATTCCTCTTCGTTGGAATTAGAACTTTCTAAACGTTCAATAACGGGTTTTACATCCAAATTAACTTGATCTAAATCGGTTAAATCTTCCGGTATATCTTGAAGTTTTTGAATATCTCTCACTGATGGCTTTAGACGAGCATTATAAGAGGATACTGAAGTGTTATAGGCTTTTCCAAGTGAGGTAATACGATCTCCAACCGTATTGTATAATTCTTCATATTTTTTTAACCGATCGGATAAATCTTTGGCAGTATTTATAATACTGTTTGCATTTTTGGTTAAAGACATTTGTCTCCAGGTTTCACTGACTAAATTTAATAAAGGCATTAAGGAAATAGGTGAAACCACAAAGACTTTGGTTTCAGCACCATCATTGAAGAGATTTCCATCGTGTAATAAAGCGGATTGAAAACCCGGTTCAAAAGGAATTAACATCACTACAAAGTCAATGGGGTCATTATATTGATCTTGATATTTCTTGGATGATAAGGTGCGCATATGTTGACGA
>Ga0255761_10000884_pt1 | contig 27692 bp, 32 predicted proteins | sample 071ome_29_FD_179961 | JGI IMG/M metagenome (GOLD analysis project Ga0255761, IMG submission 179961) | Coastal salt marsh microbial communities from the Groves Creek Marsh, Skidaway Island, Georgia - 071407BT metaG (version 2) | ecosystem: Environmental > Aquatic > Marine > Intertidal zone >... | reverse complement strand
CAACAGGATAATGCTTGGTTGATGTATACATTATTTCTCCATTTCTAATATAACTTTACATAGCATTTATTTAACTGGGGCAGTTTATTTAAATTTTAAAAGAAACTCCCCTTGCCAGAAATATCCCATAGAGCAAGTAGCAAAGATTCCATAACTGATGCGTTTACCTTATTTTTTTCTTGCAATCGTTTGTCGTCTAAATCAACAGACCACTTCCAATGCATCTTATAAGGAAACAGCCATCCTTCTTGTTGTAGGGCCCAAAATAATCCTTCGCTCATCACTAGGTCCTTACCCCTTATATTAGGAACAAGAACAACCCTTCCACCTCTGGGGTATTTGACAGAAACTATTCCTGTGCAGTTAAGGGTCCAGTCGTCGTTGCCGCCTCTCTCTGCACTAACCTTTAGTGTTAGAGGGTTTGTAGCCAATCCGACTCGCACAGAATCTTCCCAGATATCTTTATCTGAAGCCCAATATATTTTTTTTGTACCAAGATTAACATGATTTACTGACTCGGGCACAGAATCAAGAGATCTGGACATCGATAGGATCGCCCGCTTTACTTTTGGAGAGCGCATTGCAAAGTCTGAATGCATCTCTATTGTTTGTTTTCCCGGTATAGTAAGAAGCAAAGTTTCTGTAGCCACCTCTGGAAAGCCAACGATATATCCGCCGCCTGCCATTACAATATTAAGTCCATAAATTGCAACTTTATCCTGAAGTGTAAAGCTGCTGCTGCCACTTTTTCTTATTTTATTATCAAGCTCTATAACTCTATCTCCAAACTCATTAAAGGGCACATTCCATGCCAATACAGTTGTAAGAACAAATAATGGAATTAGGGCTAGAGTGAAATATGCTCCACGAACGAGATGTGACCTCAGTAGAAGTAGCGGCAAAGTTGCAGCCGCAAAGAGGATAGCTAATAAGCTAGTTAAAGGCATTTTTAACAAAAATAACCAAGCAGAGACGGCAAGAAAAAAGAAAGAATATAATATTATTATTATCTTAAGAAGATTTTTAAACATGTTCGCTCCAAACAGATCGATTGTCGATCCACTTGGAGCTTAATCGCCTATATCAAATTGTCAACGATAGTTTTATGCGACCATTGATGTAGGAATTTTGATCTCAAATATAAAAGGTTTTAGCATGTTCTTATCCTCTAAAATCTGCACTAATTTTTCGACTGATTCTAGGCCAATCCCGGAAGAATCGGCCGCCTTTTTAGCTTCTGCTAGAGAGGAGGCTTTTCTGGCAGCACCCCCTACAAAGTCGTACTTATCTCTGACAACGTAGAAGCCCCCCTCTTTTTTAAAAGAGAGTTGCCCAAAGGTAACGGCCATTTGCTGGTACATATCTGAAGCTCCGACAGTGAGTCTCGCAAACCCCTCTCCGCTTGTAAAGGAGGGCAGCGGCTCTAAACCGAATTCAGATCTGGTAGTAGGATTTCTGGGATCTTTTCCACTAGAAAGAATATCTTGTCTGATCTTTTCGGGAGTATTTGGCAGGGGCAATTTCTGATTATAGCCCCATACGGTTGCTGGCGGAGGAGCCTTAAGTTGCCAATTTGGATCAGAAGTGTCCACCCCTCTGTTTGCAGCTCCAGCATTCATCCAGTCTTTATAATGAAGTGCTGTATATCCGCTTTTACGAACATCTCCCCTTTTTTCTGCAGCCTTAATTCCGGCAGCCACTGCTGCAAGCTCATCGTCCGTAAGGTCTTCTTCCGTCATTTTGTCTTTGGAAAAGAAAGATACTCCTGGTAATGCTGAAGCCAAATATCTAGCAAAGAAGCGGGCAGCCACTGGTCCGGCATATAGATTCTTTATAAATTTTAAAATAGAGTTCCACCTTATTCCAATAGATTCGATCAAAGACCTGATATCCTCTGGCTCTTTTTTTTGAGATTTTTCGTATTCTGCTCCAAATTGAGCCCATGCCTTATGCATGTGTTGATTGTCATGCGACCCAGACCTATCCAGACTATTAGATGTAGCCCATTCTGTATGATTATCATTAACCCATTCTCTAAAGGCATTACCCTCTTGCGTATTTTTAAATGGCAGCGGCTTAACTGTTTCTGCGCCTGAAGGCGAAGGGTCTCCAGAAAAATATTCATCATATTTTTTTCTGGCAGCATCATAGCCGGGGATGCTATCATACCAAGATTTGGATAGATTGTCTGTCTGGAAATCAGTTGCTTTAGGATCAGGCCCTTGAGGCTGCTTAGGATCAGGACTTTGAGGCTGCTTAGGATCAGGACTTTGAGGCTGCTTAGGATCAGGACTTTGAGGCTGCTTAGGATCAGGACTTTGAGGCTGCTGCGTTATCCCGAAAACCTTCTCCTCTATTGCCTTGATTTGATCTGGCTTGGTTACTTTTATCCAAGTTTCATCGCCTTTTCGCCTAGTGTATATCTGCCCTGATTCTAGCTTATATTCATAGGGATCACCAGCAGGGCTTTCAACCCTTGTTTGAGCATATTTAAGAAATAAATATCCAATTTCGTTAGACTCTTTTGAAAATCCATTTGCCTCTAAATATTTAGATGCTGCTATTAAATTTTTAAGCACACTATCCTCACATGCTTTTATTTGAAGTATTAATAGCTTTTTTTTTAAAAAATATACTCCATAAAATTTCAAAAATATAATTTGCAATTGTTAATAGCAAATGCAGAAAAAGAGTAAACCAAGTTGCGGATTTTACATCGCCCAAATAAATGATAATGGCAGCATAAGTTATAACTATAGATAGAATTCTCCACATAATAACTTTCTTTATGAGACTTTTACTTTCGTGCCTCACACTAGACCCATCTCTTTTGCGTGCTTTAGAACCCTAACCTCAGGAGATTCCGGAGAGTTTTCATACAGAGAGTATGATTTTGCGTACTCCTCAAGCATCCTTAGGTCTTTTAGATCTTCTATTTCGTGATGATCAAATATTGCCGGAACATTTGCAGTTACCCAAGCGAGTAGCTCCTCAATCGAAGCTTCGGATCTTTTCTTCGACAAAAAGGCTCCGTACATCCTTTCGAATTCATTAATCATTGAGGGAAGAAGAAATAACTGGGTACCGGTTACTGATTTTTCGCCGCGCCTAAACTTAAAGTCAAACATCCAATTTATATAATTGTATATTTTTACAGTTACCTCTTCCTTGACCTTTTTCTTTTCTTCTTTCGGCAAAAAGCTATAGCCCTCTGGCGCTAGAGTCTTGAAAAGCTTTGAAAAATCTCTACTTTCCTTGCCCTTGCCCGGATCTTGCTTCCAGCGAACAAGCCTGAAGCGAACGCCGTTTTTTTGCTCATACTTATGACAAAAATAAGCCATAAGAGTTATGTGATTCCAGGTGTCTTTAGGCTTAGCTATCCACTCTGGAATTTTTTCATAAAATTCTTCTTGGTTCATTTTTTTCTCGCCTTAGGACTTTATTCGCGAATATTAGCCTGTCACCGATTTGTTAGAAAAGCAACCTAGGCCCATTTGACCGGAGCCTTCTTTGGATAAGATTTTAGAGCCTTATTTTTTTGTATTTTTATATCAAATCCAGGCTCGCTTTTATAGACCTTTATTCGGGCTTCGGAATGATCCCTTAGGTACTTGCAATTATCAAAGAATTCAACAACAATTGCAGCTTCTTTGCCTTTACTTTTTCTGATAACTCTACCGATCCTCTGTAGGGCTCTCCCAGATGACTTTCCTGATCCTGCAAGTATAAGCGCATCCAACTCGGGTATGTCAACACCCTGGTCAAAGATCTTTGAAGCGATAAGAATATCTAACTCTCCATCTTTCATTTCTTGTATGGAATCCATTCGCATCTTTGATGACTTTGCCCCATCCAGAAACTTAACCCTAAATTCATCGGATAACTTTTCCATCAGTACATCGCCATGACTTACTCGGACCACTAGAATTAGGACTTTTTTGCCTTCTTTTACCAACTTTCTTGCAGACTTTATTATTAAATCATTTCTATCATCATTTTCTACAATATAATTCTTGTAAACATCATGATAATTCTTTCCGACCCCTCGCATGACGGGCACGTCTAAAAAGTATATTTTTGGCTTGACCAAATAGTCGTTTTTTATCAGATAAGTTGCGTTTATATCAACAATCTTTGGACCAGATACAGCTTCAATCAAAATATCATCGCCAGTGTCCCTCCAGGGTGTTCCTGAGAAAAGAAAGCGATGCTTTGCCGATACGCTTGCTCTGTGAAGAAATTGAAGAGTTTCAGAGGCTGCATATTGGCACTCGTCAAATATGAAAAGCTGAGCCTCTTGTACCTTTTTTCTCACTAGGGCTTTATTAAGCGCATTTATGTGCTTTTTGGAGTCCAAAGTAGTGTCGTTATCGGTTATTTTTACCTTTTTATTGAAGGCCGAAGCAGCAGACCAAATGGTCATTATGGTTACCTCTTTTGAAACATCGCATTCCCCGCCTCCAACTATGCCACACTCTATTCCATAAGCTGATTCTATGGTCTTCTTCATTTGGTGAAGAAGCTCAATGCCAATAACATACACAATTGTTGGTATATTATATTTTGCAACTATTGAGGAAATAATAAACGACTTTCCTCCGCCGGTTGCAACTTTTATAATTCCGCTGCCTTTACTATAGGCAGTTTTTACGGCATTTAGCTGATATGCTCTGGGCTCAAAGTCGCTGTTCTTTTGGGGCACGGGCCGACCATATTTAATGGTTGGCCTATTATCGACAACCGAATACTCAAAGCCCTTTTCATCCAAAAAAGAACGCACCATGCCAAGCAGGCCTATGGGAAACTTTCCAGATTTCTGCAAAAGACGAACTTTGCCATCCCAACCGCCATATTTACCTTGCATGCCAAATCCGCCACGCCCACCAGACATAAAGTTATACCCCTGATGATCGTAGCTAAGCATATCAGATAATTCTTTTACGCTTTTTTGGTCTATTTCTCCAGCTAGTTGGCAGTTAACATTTTCTATTTTTATTTCTAGCATTCTTATATGCTAAGCATAAGGGCGCTGCCTGTCAATTTTTCCAGAGCCCTATTTCTTGCCCTTTCTCCTGTCGATTAAAGAAGTCCTTCCGCCAGATCTCTGCATTCTGCTAAAGGCTGAGTTTTTCTTTTGAATCTTGCGGTTTAACTCACGGCTGGTTGCATTAACCTTATCCTCTTCAAAATCAAGAGTCATAGTTGCGGCGCTGTTCTTCTCTTTGGACTCTGCCAAAAGCGCCTGCTCCTCACTTTCCCTCTTGAGATTCTCAACCCTATCCTTGGGAAGCCCAAGGCCAGCAAACCAGCTATAAATCTTAATAGAATCAGAATCAGAAGGCGTTGAGTAAACTCCCTGGAAAATAGAAGCACCATTTGTCTGCTGAGAAATCATATGGAAGCAATAATTTATGTTTAGTGCCGGCAACCTTTCCAGGGCAGACTCTGGACCGGTAATGATAACCCCACCTGCTCGGGTTTGACTTAAATCAAATCCAGAAGCAAGCATGTTTCCATCTAAGCTGTTCATAACGGCTTCTGCAAGGGCAGTCTCCTCCATATAATCATCAACCTCTATAACGCCGTAAGTTGAGCAGTTACCTGCCGCAATAATCTTGGCAAAATCGCTGGGGTCAAGTGAGGTAAACTTAGACGGGCTACAAGTAAGCGTATTGAAAACATGCAGCGGCTCAATAATCGCCTCGTTTGAAACCTCCCAGAACTTAGACTGACTTAAGTCGGCATAAATCTGTTCAATTCTAGCGTTATCAACAACAATAAGGTTAACAACCATCTTGTTTACAGCCATCTTAGCTAGCCTGGAAAGGGTTTCGATAGAGTTCTTCTTGGATTGAGCATCTTCTGTTGCCTTTGGAAGAACATAAATAACACCAACCTGTATTCCGGACTCAAACAACATTTGAACCATCGTATCAACAGAGCTTGAGCCGGTACCACCACCACCAGAGACAGTTACATAAACCATGTTATTTCCGGCAACAATTGGATCTAAGAACTTGGCTATTTCATCTTGTGATTCGTCAAAAATCTCTCTACCGAGGTCCAGATCCTTACCGGTTCCGCCCAGGCTACCTTCTAGAAGTAATTTCTGGTGCTTCGGCACCTCGATAAACTCAAGATCCTGTGCAGACGTATTGATTACGCCAACATCATAGCCCTTCTTGTGAAACACTTCCGCCAATCTTGATCCGGCCTGTCCAACACCGACAACCGCGAACTCTATACTGACGGATCTTTGCGATACAACCTGCACTTCTTCCTCCTCTTTTTCGGGTTTGCCAGTTTTTTTAGCAAGCATGCTATTTAGCTTGTTTAAAACGTCAGGATCCATTTCGTTAGCAGCAGGAGAAGCATCTCCGCCCTCTCCTTCACCGAAAGCTTCCATTAGGCTTTTGTTTTCAGCATCAATTTGCTCTTGTGTTTTCTTGGCCATTATATTTTCCTCATAGTATCTGTTTAATTGTTTTAATATTTCTTCCGCAGAAGTTATGGCATGTGGTATGGTTCCATTTCCATTATTATACGAAATTACTCTGCAAAGATAATCCGTATGCAAATTCATCGGATCGGTGTCTGTTGTTATTATTCCGCAACCAAATTTTTTGGCTTCATAAAACTGAAGACCAAGACCCTCCCTTGTGGATGGAGCTATCAAACAATCTGACTTTTGATATATTTTATATATATCTTCTTTATCTAAAATCTCATTTATTATCATAATATTATTAGATTTTTTAGCAATTATTTTTTCTTCATCAGAAAGGTTGCCGGTGATAATAAGCTGAGTATTTTTAGCTTTTTTATCAAAATTTATATAGGCCTCTATAACGCTTTTTGTATTCTTTTGCGAAAAAGTCGGATTTAAAGAAGCCTGGTGATAAAAAATCATTTTTTCATCAGATTTTGCTATATTTTCGACAAAATTATCTGCATCATTTGCGTAATCCCAAATAGTTTCATAAAAAGTGTATTTTTCAAACATATTTGATGCAGTTTTGGTTAAAGATATAATCCCATCTAACTTGTTATAAGATCCTCTTAAAAGATGGCTTCTGTCCACCCATTCTGGCATTGGTATATCATATATTCTGACGCTTCTTCTTTTCTTTATATCATCTATCCAAGAAGCTGTATGCATAAACGTTTCTAAAGAGAAAATTACGTCTATTTTATTTTCAATAACAAATTTTGTTATATTGGCTCTATCGTAGCCGTCTACCTTAACGACATTAAGCCCATCCAAAAGCGATTCATCGCTTTTTGTTGGATAAAATGGCACGTATCTTTTATTTACATTTTTATATTTTTCTTTTGGAAATAAATAAACTTGATTATTTTCTGCAAGCTCTTTGTATAGTGATTTTCCGAGATAAAAAAGCCCAGACTCGAATAGATAAGTCTTAATCAGAATTCTTTTGTTTTTTAATTTTGTTATATTCATTCTTTAACATCCTAGCCTTTGATGCTCTTCTTATTATTTCGTTATTTTTCTTTCCTATATCGATAGAGTCTTGGCTGTTTGTTAAAGATCCACCATTTTTTATGACCGAATAATAATAAAGAACTCTGTGTATATATTTTATACTATATTTTTCGGCTATTCTAAGCCAAAGGTCGTAATCTTCTGATATCCAAAGTGATTCATCAAAAAGTCCTACATCTTCAAGTACGTCTCTTCTAACTGTTGTAGAGCCTGATGCAACAAAGTTTTGCCTCATCATTAGCGGGTAACTAATTTTTATCGGCCTGCTATAAAATGGCCGCATCATTCTTGATCTATTGTAAATTATTTTGTAATTACCACAGGTCATGCCTATTGATGGATCTTTTTTGAATTCTTCTACGCTATAAAAAAGCTTTTCTGGAGCCATTATATCATCAGAATCTAAAAAAGATATTAAATCTGCCTTGGAATTTTTTATCCCAAGATTTCTAGCGGCAGATGGGCCAGAATTTTTATCAGTTTTTAATAATTTAACGCCAGGATAGAGTTTTATAACTCCTTCTACATTTTCTGACGAGTAATCATCAATTACTGTTATTGAATAATTTTTATAAGATTGTTTTAAGCAGCTTTCTATTGCTTCAGACAGAAATGGGCCTGGATTGTAGGCCGGAATAACTATTTCTACTTTCATTTTTCTTCAAGATGAGCATCATCTTTATCTATTTTACCAGAAACAGAGGAATCAGGGTAAAAAGTTTGTATTAAAATTATGCATACCGATAAAAGCAAGCAAAATATTGTCTTTTTATCCATGTCTTCACCCTTTACCAAATACGAAAGCAAAGCAAATATAATAACGCCTATTCCAAAGCTTATAAGCCTTGCCGGCCACAGGCTCCCATCAAAATATTCGACCAGATACTTCCAGCCATAATAGAAGCACGCCCCCACGGGCGTTGAGAATGCTATTATCGAAAATAGAGGCCTCTGCTCCCACCAATCATAAAGGAATTGAAGATTAACCTGAAACCAAGTAAATATATTTCCTATAACGATTAAGAATAAGGCAAAAAGAAGAGGATTATTTAAGATACACATATTTGTTATTCTCTTTGGTAATCGTCTTCAAGCCTAATTACATCATCAAGCTCGGTTGTTGAAACTTCCATTAGCCTTACATCCCCATCCGGGGCGCAAAAACGATGAATTAGTCCCGGGTGTATATGCCATGACTCACCCTCTTTAAGCCTAACTTCATTTAATGACTCTTTGCTTGTCCCGTATATAAGAGTAAGTTCTCCATCTAAAACATAAATTGTTTCTTCTTTTTTCTCGTGAAACTGAAGAGAAAGTCTGTTGCCCTTCTTTATAAAAAGAATTTTTCCGGCGTACTTTGTGGAAAAAGCCCAAAGCTCCTCATATCCCCATGGTTTTTTTGTTACATTCATATCATGCTCCACCTTTAGCTGCCCTAAGACCCTCTGATATTTGGCAGAATATTAGCAGTATTTATGAAAGTAGCTAAAATGATGAAAACACCTTGGGGCATAAAGCTCTTTCCCGCCAACTTCTACCTCAAAGTCGTCCCTTCCACCAACCTTCTCCGTATAAAAGGCATCCGCGCCGCAAATATCACAGACGGCAGTACAAACCTCAACCCTTGTTGCATAGGGCATAATATTTAAAATTTCTTCAAAGGGGTTTCCATCCGAATTAAGCTGAATTGTTGAAGCAACAATAGTTGCTCCGCATTTAAACAGGTAAGGCAAAACTTCTCCAGCGCCCTTTAGCATGAAAACTTCATCTAACGCTATTACGGGGGGAATGGCGTTAAACCTGTGCTTTTCCAAGTCTAAGGCTCCGGCAGATACAAGGATCTCCACCATTTCTTTAGCGCTGCTAACGACATTTGCGCTTATTGCTCCACCATTATGTGAAACAATATTTTCTTTGTCATACCTGTTATCAATTGCCGGCTTAAAAGCAAAAATCTCTCTCCCCTTGTATCTATGCTTGTCTAATTCAGATAGCATTCTTGTTGTTTTCCCACCAAACATTGGGCCTGTAAAAAGAACAAACTCTTTCTTTAAAGAGTTTATGGTTTGATACATATATCTGGGCTCATTCTTCATCGCTCGATCAAAGTATTCCAAGCAATATTTAGACTCGTCGTTCATTTTTCCTCTTTTTACATCAGCCTATCCAATCTAGTACCGTTTGATGATCTATTGCCAATTTCGCCATATATATTTTGGAATAAGACTTTGTTCTGCCCTTCCACGTCATCTTGCCGCGATTCTTCCAATCTTTTGCATTTGTAGATCGAACTGGACCAAGACCACCAAACCCGACGCCATCAAGACCTGAGCGGCTGGTGTTCGACTCAAGTGTTAGTATTTTGTCGGTAGCCTCGTCGTAATCTATTACAAGCCAGCTATGACCTCTCGGCCAAGTGGTGAAGCTTTGTATTAGATAAACACCCCCAACTGGCTTGGCACCTTCTGGCGTCATTTCTCCCACGCCCCACTCTGATGCAACGGCCGGACCATAGCCCCTGTAGTCAGATTCACGGCTTCCCTTGGCTACCTGCCACTCTTTCCATTGATCTATAGAAAACGGTATATCAAAACCGTTGCCAATGAAGTAAGACGTAAACATTGTACAATTTGTTTTAGAATCACCAAGGAATCTGCTTGGAAGAAAAGTAACGCCAGGCGGAAAGGCTGGAACCTGAGCCTGCGTTAAATGATATCTGGCCGACATAACTGGGCCGAGAAGTTGAGCGAACCTATCCCAATGAAGCGGTGCGAATGGCTCTTTTGATGGTGAATTCAATAATTTGCTCCATGAAATAGGGCCAATAACCCCATCTGCTTTTAGGCCCGCACTTGATTGAAATCTCTTTGCAATTTCTTCTGTATTTTTACCAAACATACCATCTGCAACGCAGTCAAAACCATGCTCTGTAAGGCGATTTTGACATAAAGCGACATCAGACCCTGTTGAACCAAGCTTAACTATACTAGGCATATCTATCTCCATTTATAAATGATTTATATTTATAAATTATAAAATAATAGATATAATTACATTACAGATTTGCCTAGATCGATTAAATCATTATCGTACATTTCTGCCAGAAGCGACTTCCACGAATACTCTGGCTCCCAGCCAAGCTCCCTTTTTATCTTTGATGGATTGCCGAGAAGGAAGGGCACCTCTGATGGCCTCATAAATCTCTGGTCTGCTTCATAAACATCTTCTAAATCTAGATCAGCTAGTCCGCATACAAATTCCAGCATCTCCCTGATTGTTGCCCCAGCGCCTGTTGCAACAAGATAATCATCAGCCTTTTCTGCCTGAAGCATCATCCACATTGCTCTAACATAATCTTTTGAGTGACCCTCGTCTCTAAAGGCCTCTAGATTGCCCATCTTTAATGTTTTTTGCAGACCAAGCTTAATTGCCGCAACGCCTCTTGTTATCTTTCTTGTGGCAAAATCGAATCCTCTTCTTGGCGAAGAATGGTTGTGGAGAATCCCATTGCAAGCGAATAAACCATAAGCTTCTCGGTAATTTTTAACCGCCCAAAAAGAAGCCAATTTAGCAACTCCATATGGAGATCTTGGGTGAAATGGAGAGCTTTCGTCATACCCTTCTTCGGGACAAGCCAGTCCCCCAAATAACTCAGATGTAGAAGCTTGATAAAAGCGAGTATAAGGCGATATTTGACGAATCATTTCTAGCTGCCCAATAACGGCTCGGGCGTCCACATCAAAGGTAGATAAGGGCTCTCTGAAAGACTGTCCGACATGGCTCATGGCAGCTAAGTTATACCACTCATGCGGCTTATGATCGTGAAGAACTCTTGATATAAGGGTTTGATCTGTAATGTCACCTTCAAATAATTTAAAGTTTTTGTTGACAAGTAGATGATCAATGTTCATATACTTAACAAGGGTCCCATGCCTTAGGGTAAGGCCTACTACTCTGTATCCTTTTTCTAAGAGAAGTTCTGTTAAATAACTTCCATCTTGACCTGCAACACCCGTAATTACCGCAGTTAACATTTATCCCCACTCATATACCATTCCATGGTTTCTCTTAGGCCACTGCCGAATGACCAAACCGGATCATACCCTATGAGTTTTTTGGCCGCTGTAATATCTGCAGTTGAAGAAAAAACATCACCAGGTCTTTCTTCTTCGTAGTTTGGACTGTTGCTACAAATAATTTTGCATAAATCATTTACAGTTATTTTGCCGCCACACCCAATGTTTGCCACTTCTCCAGATAGCCTCTTCTCTGTTGTTGCAGCAAGGATATTGGCGTCAACAACATTTTTTACATAAGTAAAATCTCTAAATTGTTCTCCGCTACCAAATATTGTGGGTCGAACTCCCCGCTTTTCAGCATCTGCAAAAGCAGCAATGACAGCAGCATAAGCAGAGTCCGATCTTTGTCTTGGTCCAAATATATTGAAGTATCTTAATGATATTGTTTCTATGCCATAAAGATTGCTGAATAATTTACAATATTCTTCTACGGCAAGCTTTTGAAGTGCATAAGGCGACTTTGGATTGGACCTCTCACCTTCTGATGTGGGCAGATTTTCGCTCCCACCATAGATGGACGAAGAAGATGAAAAGACGAACCTCTTAACTCCAGAGTCTTTTGCGGCTTCAAGCAAGTTTACTGAGCCGTTTATATTTGTAAAATCTGAAAAGGTGGGATTGTTAACAGACGGAGCTACGCCAGATTTTGCAGCCAAGTGAAAAACTACATCGGGTTTAAACTCTGCAAATATTGAGCTTATCCTAGAATCTGTTATTGATATTTGCTTTCCGATATAATTTGGATGCTTAATATGAGATTCAAATGTAGACTGAAGTCCGGAAGACATATCATCAATCCCGAGAACCTCAACTCCCCTTTCTAATAAATTATCAGTTAGGTGCCCGCCGATAAAACCTTCTGATCCTGTAACTATTGCTTTTTTCATTCTATCTCCAGCAATATATTACTTAAGTTTATGATCTCTCATAGAATTTCTTTCCTTAATGCAGGCCCCAAGAACCTCGTGCGGAGACCCTGCTGTTTTCATAAGGTGATTAAGGGCATTGGTGTCCTTTGGAAAGCATGCACCTCCGTAGCTTATTTGGCCGTCAGGGCCCGGTACAACGGTGTGCATGGGATTGATCCACTCATTAGATAGCATAAGCTCTTTAACGCGCTCATAATCAATCCCAAGCCTTTGACAAAGCAGGTAGAACTCATTGAAAATTTGCACCTTCATTGCGTAAAAGCTATTTGAGAATAATTTCATTGACTCTGACTCTCTAGAGGTGCATATAGAAACCTTTGCATTAGGATAGTTTTCTCTAAAAAATGCTCCCAAAGTTAGTACTTCTTTATACGAATCATACCAGTCTTCATTATGCCCAAGGACTATGTGAGTTTGGTTATGAAAATCTTCATCCGCTGTTCTTGCGGTTAAAAATTCAGGATTATGGCACATTTTTAAGTTTTTAAACTGCTTATTTAATAGCTCTGTTGTTCCGGGCTCTACAGTGCTTTTTAGGATAACTAAACCAGCATATTTATTGTTAGATAAAAACTTAAGATTTTCCAAAATTGCAGATAAATCAAAGCCATGACCTTCGACATAGGGCGTTGGAAGGCAGAGGAAAAGAAAATCTGATTCAAGAACATCTTCGGGAGATCCGATCTCCTGATATTTGTCATATATTATTGTGCAATGGCCTTTTTTGCTGAATGAGCGGCTAAGAGCCTTGCCAACAAAACCGTGTCCAATTTGAGCTATTTTGCCTGCCATTTAAACCTCATTTTTGTAATATATTATACTAAAAAAAAGACTCTTTAATCCATGGCCAAATTTTCTTAGTATTGTTATACCTGTTATTCCTAAGAGTAGACTCCGCTATGATGAAATCAAGCTCTGTATCAATATCTACAGACCTACTTCTGGGCATATATAATCCTACAACTTTCCCAAAATAAAAATTTCTATTCTTTGAAAATGATTTTCTCCAAGAACCATATATGGCTCCATTTGGCCTATAAACTCTTGGGTGATCTTGAGACCTGGTATTATTATTTTTCCACGGCCTGCTATCGTGCCAATCTGATATTGTTCCGTCAATATTAAGATCCAAACCCAGAGTTGGCGGAAACCCATAATCAGTAATGGTTAATACAGAATCCACTTCTTTAGTAAGCTTTTCTTTCGCATTATCGATATCTTCGTCACCCCTAAGGGGGCAGGTCGGCAGCATTAGCCAGATTTGATTGTATTCTTCATACTTAGGATTATCAAAGTAGTGGCATACTGTATCGATAACCTTTGATGTATCTGTTGATAATTCTTTGGGCCTTTTTAATATTTCTAGTTTATCTTTAAAATATATATCTAAAAAATATCTTCTAGCTACCCTTTTTAATATTTTGGCATCATCAGAAGTAAATATAACTTTATCAAAGTGGTTTAGGGCTTTATCTAAGGTATGAAAAACCAATGGCTTTCCGTTTAAATTTTTAATGTTTTTCCCAGGAAGTCTTTTGGAGCCACCTCTTGCGGGCACTATGGCTAGCGTTTTTATCATTTTCTTTTTTCCAAAATAAAAAATCCATCATTATACGGATGTTTTTTATTATTTTCTTCGTACCAATACTTGAGATTATATTGAGGAAATGTCTTCAGGAGATCTTCTTTAGAAAGTATAAGTGCATTTAAAAAGTTTTTTGAGCTTTTATAATAATCGCCAGTCTCTATGACCCTATCTGAAAACTTAGTTCTTCCGGCTATATATTTTGGGCTTATTTCTATCCATACTTTAGAAACCTTTTTCCAGTAATTATAAGATGGAAAATGTTGTATTACAGAATAACAGTAGATTAAATCTATATTATTGAGAAAAATTTTAAAGCTATCTATGGGTTCTGAAAGTAAAATACTATTTGTTTTAATGCCAGAATACCTTTCTGCTTCCAATAGACTTCTTTTGCTTATATCTAAAAGTATTACTTTATTATTTTGGCTTATTTCTTTGGCCAAAACTCCTCCGCCACAGCCCCAATCCAAAGCATTCAGGCTAAACTCTGATTTTAATTGCTCAATTAAATGCTCTCTAAATAATCTAATAGTTTTTTGAGTTTTACCTTCTGGCATATCATCATGGAAATGACACCAATTCTTACTTATATTATTTGTCCAAAATTCTTTAAGCTTTTTTTCATCGCTCATTTTGCCCTCCTTGTATGGGATCTAATTATTAGCCTTTCCCCGCCTTTAGTTAGGCCGCCCATGTGAAATGTATCGGTGTCAAATATAACCAAATCTCCTGCGGAAGCTAATATTGGAACTATTTTACTTTTATAACTACCCATATTTTGATAGTCAAAAAGAACTCTGTTTTTAACCTTTGCATACTCTCTATTCTCTTTCCATGCAGTCCTTCTAAGCTCGGCCCCCAACCTATGGCTTCCAGGTACACAGCTGAATGGTCCGTCGCTGGCCTTGCAGTCTCTAAGGTAGAGGAAAAATTTAAATTCATGAGTTCTATCAAAATGAAGGTAGCCGTTTCTTCCAAGTCCTTTATCTGTCCTATAATCGTGGGTGGCTATTACTTGGTGACAGAATTTGACATTAGATTGAAGATAATCTTCAGCCAACTTTTTCATCCAATTTTGCTTAAAAGTTTTGTAGATGTAAGGGAGCTGCAATTGTTTTTTGTTTAGTTCTCCTAATTTAAAGAACTTTCCAAATTGATATTCTTTTCCCGAGCTAATAACTTCTAAAACCTCTTTTTTTAAATCAGATAAATCTGAAAGCCAGCCATTTATTTTGACTACCCCATGCTCATTTAAAATGTTAAGCATTTTGGCATAATTTACTTCATATATCTCAATATCTTTCATTTTAAATTTATCCAATCTACTTTAGAATCATCTAGGGGGTAGGCGACCGGCGGGGCTATTTCAACTATTGGTTTATTAAAATAATTATAAATAAAATTTTCAATTCCCATATTCATTATTCTGCATGAAAATAAAAATTGCAAAGCTTTATTTCCATCTAAAATACAAAGGCCAATTTTTCCATAATCACCAAATTTGTCTGAAGCACTTATAATAAAGGAATCAAACTTTTTATAATTTTCAGTTAATTCTTTTATGCTCCATCTATTTTTAAGATAATTGAGCTGATTTGTTCTGTGTATCATTTCAAATGCCCTATCTAAATCTTCCTCTTTAAGATTTCTTATTTCAAGATTAATATCGCAAGAATATAAAAAATCTTTTTTATTTTCGTATTTTGCCTCCGAGTTAAATTTATGTTCTAAAATTTTATATCTAGACAATCTACTTCTGTCTTTGTCCTTTTTAGAGTGGGCAATTATGTATTTTAAATGATCAATAAAATTTTCTTTTGAGTTATATATATTGAGCTTAGGGGTAGAATATTTCGCTTCTTTCAGATTAAGCTCTAAATCATCTAAAAACAAAACATTTTCGGGCCTCAGATTCATTGAGCAAATTATATTTGAAATTCTATAACCTTTTGGCCTCCACTCAAATGACGGAAAAATAAATAAATTTTCAACACCAAACTCTTTAAGCTTGGCACTAGCTTGATCGAAATTATTTTTAGAACAAATACTATTCATAATTCCATGGTCCAAAAGATCATTTATAATTTCTAAATTTTCATCAGGTATTTTAACATCAGTTTCGCTTAAAGTTCCCCTCCATAGTGTTTCGTCCAAGTCCCATATAACTAATTTTATTTGAGTATTTAAAATATCATGTATATTATTTAAAAAAAATATAAAGTTACTTTTATTAATTAAATATTTTTTATTAACTTTATATTTAAAAAATTGTAAAAGTTTTTCATAGTCTATTTTAAACTCCTCACTTATATCAAAAATCAAATCTGCCTCTGGAAGTGTCACTTCGCCTGCGTCCGCAACATCACAGATTCCATCAGATATTGTGATTTTGGATTCCACAAAGACCTCTGAGTCCTTTTTAAACTGATCAAACAAATCTAGCAGTGGAATCACTTTCTCCATAACAATGTAATTCCGTTATCATTATCGCTAGTACATTTCTTTTTAAATTGAAATATTTTATCATCAATAAAGTCTAATAGAGCCACAGGTCCAGGATGCTGGTTTGTATCGTGAAGAAGAATTTTTCCTTTTTTACTAACATACTCTGAATATCTCCAATCATAAGGAATATGCTCTATAGTATGTAGCCCATCAATATGAAGTAAATCTATTTCATTAAATCCCAAGCTATTTATAAAATTCATTACTTTAGATATATTCTTTGAATCAGCCTTGAAAAAATGAGCTGTTTTATCAAATTCATTTGGAAATTTGGACTTTAAAATTGATGTTTTGTCTACAATATCAACACCAACATATGTACAGTCGGCAGGCTTACTCTTAAGTATTGTTGCAGTTGATGTTCTATAGTAATGCTCTTTGTTGTTGCATACTCCAATTTCAAGAATTAATTTAGGATTTTTTATAGAGTTAATTGTTTCCTCCATAACCTTTTGGTTTGCAGCAGAAAAAGCGCCTAAACCATCACCTTTATGCTTTTTAAAAGGCTTATATCTTTTTGAGCTTACGCCCTCTATTTTTGGAATTCCAGTTAGTCCATAAAAATTTTTCATAAGCCCTCCATCTTTAAGGCGACCTGAACGCACTTAGACTTATCGTCTGTTCTATAGCCCAGATATTTAATTATAAGATTAAATTCTTTTGCAAACTCTTTCAAAGCTTTTAGCTCGTGATTTTCAAACCCATTATACCCAAGCAGCTCATCAAATAAAAAAATTGTTTCGCTTGTAAATCTATCCTTAAGACCATAAAGAACCTCTGTAGTAGATGAGTATAAGTCACAATCAATATTTATAAAAGATATATTTTTACTAGTATTATCTAAAAATACAGGAATAGTTTTATCAAAAAAACCTTTATATATCTTTATGTTTTTTTCAAATTTTAAAGAATCAAAATCTACTTTAAAAATTCCTTTTTTGTGACTACCCCTCCAGTCCTCTCTCAACCCATCAAAAGAGTCAAATCCATAAAATTGTTTGTCGGGAAAATCTTTTGCCATTGCATTAATAGTAGATCCTTTATAAACTCCAAATTCACAAATTAATCCGCTTGCATGATCTTTTAGATAAAAATTATGAAACTTTTTCTTATCACTAAACACCCTGCAGCTTTTCATGTGTTTTTTTACAAATCGCTTTGAGCTTTCATTCATCATAGCTATTTTCTCCTAGGAAAAAACTCTTCATTATTGGTTTAACTACTTTTACTGCTCCATACTTTGTGAGATGCCCTCTGTCATTAGTTAAAGATAAAGCAAATTTTTTAGGATCTTCTTTTTCCATTTTATCAAAAACTCTACATAAATCAATAAACTCTATATTTTTAGCCGCAGCTATCTCTTTATGTTCAGCAAAATATCTTCTTATACTTTTATCTCTTCCTTTCAGGATATTAGGAAGCGTACTTAGCATAATAATATCAATATTTTTAGAAATAAGAGTATCGCAAATTACTTTTATATTATTAATTGATTTCTCAATAGAAACTCCATTTTTATTTTTGGAATCAGTACCTGCAAATTCTAAAATCACCAGATCTGGATTAAGGCTAATAACCCGATTTTTTAAATTAGCAACTCCCCAGTTAGAATTTTTTCCGCCCATTCCTTTTACAAATATTTTGGCATCACAATTTGCAAAATTAAGATCTTTTTGAAGTTCAAGCACCCAAATATTTTTTTTTAAATTATCAGCAGAAAAACAGGCGCCATAGGTTGCTATTCTGTAATCTTTTTTATTTTTAAGCTTTTTTCTCCAGTTATTCAATTTAATATCCATATTTATTTAAGTTAATATTTAATTTTTTTGAAATCTTGTAGTTTGATTCTCTATATCTTTCTTTAATCTTTTTATTAAGAGAATTTTTTATTTGCTTATTTTTACTTCTTTTATTATATTTTATATCTTTAGAAGTTAAACCGTTTAATTTTGTATTTAAAAACTTTTCTAACCTTAAAATTTCTAGATCGTCATCAAATAATCTTTCATATACGATAATATGAACGGCATCACTTCCGAAGTATTTTGAAAATATATTAAAAGTATTTTCAAAATCATAAAATTCAAATGCTTCACCATTAATATTTTCACTTTTACACTCATAAGCTAGCTTTTTTTGAAGGTAAAATCTTTTTGAAGCATGATTTATTCTTGAATTTATGAGATCATTTTGATTTCTAATTGACAAAATAATTTTTGCACCCGCAAAGTGTCTCTTTATTTGTTGAGCAACTTGCTTTGGAGATTGATCAGTCATAATCCCCTCATCTGATATTAAAACGTCTTCTGTTTGCTTTTTTGCCAAAGATATAATTTCACCCAAACCTTTTCCGCTAAAATTATGATCTGCATTTTTTTTTGAATTATAAATTCTCCCGAGATACTTTATGTTTAGTTTTGGAAATAACTCGTTTTGCATCCAAGTTGTTCCAGTCTTATGATATCCGACATGAAAAAAAACCTTATTCATGTAACTCTCTAGACGCTTCACCGACTGATTCTGCCATTTTTAGTAGCACCTCAAATTTGTCCAGCTCCAGCTGACAGTCTCCATCCGATACTGCTTCGCATGGGTTGGGATGCACTTCTGCGAATACTCCGTCATAGCCAAAAACATCGGCGCCGACGAAATATCTTTCAGCGAGCCTCCTATCCCCCTGAGAGCCATATACTTGTCTGGACCGCTGAATAGAGTGTGTTGCATCTAATATAACTTTATCAAAGCTCTTTTTGAATTCATCAACAATTCCGAAATTAACAAAAAGATCGTGATAACCAAAGTTGGTTCCCCTATCACAAATCCATGCCTCACAATTTGGATTAGTCTCCTTTATTTTATCAACAGACTTATTTAAATTGTTTGGACCTAGCCATTGCCCCTTTTTGACGTTTATTTTATTAAAATGCCTGGCACATTCAACAACTAAGTCTGTTTGCCGGCATAAGAATGCAGGAATTTGAATACAATCAATAACTTCAACCAAGCCTTCGACTTGATGAGTTTCATGCACATCTGTTAGTAACTTTACATTCGGATAGTCTTGTTTTAAATTTTTCCAAACATTCATTGCATAATCCATCCCTGGGCCTCGTCCACCATGAAGGCTTGTTCTATTTGCCTTATCAAAGCTTGCCTTCATATACCAGTCTTTGCCACTCATTACTCTTAGAAGCTCTTTGAACGCCGTCCTAAAAACTTTTTCGCTCTCCATAGAGCAGGGTCCCAAAATCCATACTTTATTTTTCATAATATTTTTTCCTTAATTTATTTACTAATTTAATGATTATTTCACGCTCATCTTCTGTGACCTTAGGGATTGGGTCAATACCCATAGAATAATCGTGAAAGTGATTCATGGCTATAGACAGGGCTTTATGCCAGCCCATCCTCATAAATACGTCGAACAATTCAACTTCGTAATAATTCATAAGTTTTTTAGCTGCCAAATAATTGTTATCATTCAGCAGGTTTTGAAATTCAAAATCAGCTTCTGGAATTAAATTCCCCACGCCAGTTAAAAAGGTGTGGGCTCCCGCTGGATGGAGAAACGCGAACCTTCTTTGGCTTCCTCCTGCTACAATAATTCCGAAGTCTTCAGATGATGTTTTTTTCACAATATCAAACGCCCCACCAAGATCTCTTGTCTCTTCTTTCATTCCAATAATTTTTGGATGTTCTTTAATTTTATTGATTAATTCGGATGAAAAATTATACGTCCCTCCAGTTGCGCTTCTCATAAACATTCCGTGTATAAAAACCGGATACTTAGAGCAATCAGCAACAGCATAAAAATACTTTATAATCATTTCATCATCATAATATCTATCTGGGTAGAGTGGCATAATTGCCGCATCCTCTAGGTTCATCTGATTAAGTAATTTTGCCTGCAAAATCGCACCTTGAGTGTCCGTAGGAAGCAATCCCAATATTTTGTTTAAACCACTTTCTTTTCCAACTAATTTGTTTACATTAAGTAGTTGCTCATAAGACATCTTATAAAAATTAGAGGTCCCAGCTGTAGTCATAACCGTTTTTGTGCCATGCTCCTTTAGAAAGGAGAGGTATTCCGCAGAGACTCTCGGCTCACTTCCTCGCTCAAATAAAACCGGCAGAGCGCATACAGGGCTGCTGCAAAATCTTTTAACCAGATCAACTTTATTCATCACCAATCCTTTGGATGCATGGTTTTATCACAAATCATTAAATCGTATGGAGGCTTTCCAAATCTAAGCTCATGATACTTTACTTTCCATTTTTCAAACTGCTTTTCGGTTACCTCTCTCCAGTCAATGCCTGTAACAGAGCCTCTTGCAGTCCAGTATATAACTGTGTTTCCATTATCATAAAGCCTATTTGCCTTTTTAATATTCTCTACTATAGGCTGCGCAAGAGAGTAATCACCATCATCAGTCTTGGTACATATAGTTTCATCAATATCAATATAAATTAACATACTGCTCACTTATGTAAGAGTATTTTACCACTTTTATGCATTTTTTTTAAAATTCTCATTTCTTCAGTAATATTGTGATAGCTTGTATTGTTATCTCTTTTTTCCCAATAATGATCTCTTTGTCTTGGCTCTGTATCAAAGCCAAATAAATGAGGTACTAGTCCGGAATATACACACAGCATTATAAAGCCAAAACCAGCGGTTGGTTGCTTTTTGCTAACAAAGCCCATCTCAACCAATATATCTTGCATTTTTTTATATTCAACAATGTGACCCTTTACTGTTTTGTGTATATTTTTATCTTTATTTTTCCAGTTTTTATTTTCTGGAGCGAACATTAAAACTCTTGTATTTCTTAAATTTCTAATAAATTCTACATCATCCTGCTTCCAGCCAGACTTTTTTTTAAGCTGAACATTTGCAAAAACATGCATATTAGCAACAGTTAAAGATCTTTTTGCCCCAACTATATCCTCAAACCCATCTGTCGGAGCCCGATTAAATCTTACGACATGTTTATAGCAATCTATTTTTTCACCATATTTTTTATCTTTAAGAGATCCGCTAGATCCGACTATCGCTAAACTTTCAGATAAATATAGGTCTGGTGTAATTAGTTTTACTTTTTTCATTTTTTTATAAATATTCCTCTGGAAGATTAATAATTTTTCTATTTTTAGGAGTGAAATTCTTAAAAATGTTATTCATTAGATCTCCATGTTATAAGTGTATTTTGATTTTTTTTTCTTTATCTAATTTAATTAAAGAATTCATTTCATAATTTATATTATGAGTTGCTAATCCATCTCTATTTTCCCAGTAATGATCTCTTGGCCTAACTTCAACATCAAATCCATATAAATGCGGAAATATCCCAGAGTTAACACAAATACAAATAAAGCCATATCCAACAGATGGGATTTTTCTGGGATATTTTATAACTTCTAACATTTTTTGATATCCGTTTACCTTATAGGCTTGGCTTGTTACATCTATGTTTTTTTCTCTATCTTCCCAAACTTTAGATGGTCTTGCAAAATATAAAATTTTAGAATGTTTTAGCTCTTTTATGAAATCAGGATTATCTTGTTTCCATCCTGATTTTTTATTCAACTGCTTATTTGCAAACACATGCCTGTTGGCGACAGTTAACGTTCTCTTGCTTCCGGCAATATCCTCAAACCCTTCGGTAGGCGCCCGATTAAATCTTACCACATCATTATATGAGTCTATTTCTTGTCCGTATTTGGCAGTTTTTAATATGCCGCTTGATCCAATTATTGCTATTTCTGATGCAAGATATAGGTCGGGATATATAAAATTAACTTTTTTCATCTTTATTAATGTCCTCCCAGGTTAGCCCTATAATTTTCTTTGGATTTCCCCAAGAATTTTTATTTCTAATAACAGTTTTATCCTTCCTATAAATTGGAACATTATTATTCTTTTTATAAAAAGATACGAAGCCTTTTGATACGCCTGGTATATTAAATCTTGGGTGACTTAGGTGAATCAAAAGTATATCTTTTTCATCTTTGGCTATCCACCTAGAGTTACATTTGTCAAAATGAACTCTTTTAATTATTTCGTTGTCTATACCGCCCCATAAATTAAATCTTTCATCATACCCCCTGGCTTTAAATAGCCATTTTTTATCAAAAAATTGTATTCCACCATTTCCAGATAAATTTAAAAATTGTCCACTTTCCCTATATAGCTGAAATTTTTTATATGAAAAATCAGGAAGAATGCTAGTGTCATTAAGCATAAAAGTTTGAGACAAACAAACTTTTGTTTTTTTATCTTTTTTCATAGTATTTATACATTTTTTAAATACATTATTGCAAAAAACTATATCTGCATCCAATGATGCTATATAAGAAGAATTTTTGTCAGAGTTTACTATCCCTATATTTAAACATAAAGCTTTGTTCCATATTAAATTAGAATGAGTAACTATGTGTTTTGCATTATATTTTTTGCATATTTTATTTATTTTATCATTTACAAGCTTTGAATCAGACATATCACTAATAATTGGGTTTATTGTGAACATTCCAATCTGAGATCTTAGCGATGCAAGCTGCAGATCTATTCTTTCTAGATCTCTAGATAAACCCTTTTCTGTTTCAAAAATTTTTACTGGAGTAACTGTTGTTATAATCATTTTAGACCTTCGTATATTTTTTTTGCTGCCGATAACCATGAATGATTTTTTATCATTTGACCCCTTTTTGTTTTTACTTTAAAATTAATAAAATCATTTTCAAATAGTTTTAAAATTTTGCTTTCATTTATATCAAAAATGACATAATCCATATATTTTTTTAGCAATCTAGACTTTAAAAATGGACCAGTATATGTGCCAACTGCCCTGTTTTTATAGGCCCCTATAGACTCTGTACCTTTTTGCCCCCAGATTATAAATCTATCAGTTCCTTTGGGTATATATAATTTGCAACCAGCCATTAGAGCTTCAGCACCAGTTAACCCACAGCTTTCAACATGAGTAACGCAAAATATATGAGAATGAGATAGGCATTCTGCTATTTGAAATATAGTTGCGCCATTTCCATTTTCTATTTGAGAATCTTCACCTACCGATGGCGTCCACCACATTAGCCTGGTATCATGAGTCCATTGATTTTTATCAAAATCATAAAATTCAAAACCTTTTCGTATTCTGCATAAATTTATTTTTTTATTGTGCAATTTATATTTTTTTCTTAACTTTTTAATTGCAGATAAATATACATTGGTAACATCTAGTCTAAAATCCTGTAATGCAGCATGATCTAAAACTATATTAAATTCATTTATGCTTTGCTTGGGAGAGAATAATTCATGATCAGCGCACCATCCACTGTGAATGACCTGCAAATTTTTATTTTTTGAAGAAATTTTCATCTTTTTTACATCTGACTCCGATGGGCCTATAGCTAAAAATAAAGCATCCTCAGAATAATTCATTGCTCCATAGTGATCATGAATTGAGCACAGCTTGATCTTTCGGTTCTTAGCCTTTAAGGCCGCAACTTTAGCGTCACCGGCCTTTGTGAAGCCGCGCTGCTGCGTGCTTATTATTATGTCGGCACCGGCGCCTACGGCCTTAATACTTTCGGTAATTAGTGAAGACTTTTTGCTGCCGGGGCCCGTTTTGCCAGAATCTGACTCCCATCTTAATTCATCAGATGATATTATATCATAAAATTTAGATAGATATTTTGCTAAAAAATATCCACAAACATTAGCGTGAGTTTTTATGCTTTTCTTGTTTATTGGATTTGGATATACCATTACTTTTTTCATGAAGTTATTTCCTTCAAAACAGACTCTATTTCGTAAAGCCTACTATCATAAGTCCAATTGGATAAAATATCTTCATGTAAGCTTTCGGATAATTCTTTTCTAAGGCCAATATTTCTTGCTAAAGTTTTAATCTTTAATGCAATATCTTTTGCATCTTCTTCCGCAAATAAACCGTTTTGCCCATTATTGATTATCTCTCTAGCTAAACCAACTTTTGTAGTTATTACTGCAACCCCACTCGCTCCAGCCTCAAGCAGCAAAGCTGGGCCACCTTCAGATTTGCTTGCGCAAACAACCAAATCTAGTTCATTATACCATTTGGCCAAGTCTATTCGGTTAAGCTCTCTTTCTTTGTACAACTTTACACCAGCAGCAGAACATGCCTTTTTGATTAAATCGTAATTTTTTATTGGATTACTGTAATTTCCAGACCAGCCTACTTTTATGTTTCGATTAGTCCTATTTGACACTATCTCTTTTCTTAGTATTTTAAATATACTTTCATCAACAACCTGCGTAACTTTAAAGCAATTACTGTATGTCTTTTTAAATTCATTTAAAATATAATCATTACAACATGTTATAGCCCTCGCTCCGCGCAAGTAAGTATTATAAGTTTTATCAACGCCATCATCCGTCCATTTTTCATTATTTATAGCTATGGCAAGCTTATCTAGCGGGATTGGTGTTGCTAGCAATCTTGTATCACAGAGTGCTCTGCTGTAGAATATATAAATGCCATCGTATTCGCGGTGATCAAATATGGGCGATACAATTTCATTATTTTTGTTAACAAATTTAAATTTGTCTATAAAATGTTTTTGGTTTAAGTTTTTATCAAAAATAGCTGCATCTTGAAGCTCTTTAATATATCTGTAAGATTCATAATTAAGCTTTACTGGGTCATAATCTTTTAGATATAAAATATCAATATCATATTTTTTAGAAAGCTTATTTTTCCAAGTTTTAGCCCTATCATCATAAGCCCAGTTCCTAACATCAACTATAAATAATACTTTTTTCATTTAATAAACTCTTTTAAATACTTGAAAAAATCAATATCATGTTTATAATTATACTCAACATTTCTTTTTGTTAAAAATGCCGCTTTATCTATCCATTCTTTTTTATCATAAATATCCTGACAGACACTGGCCTTTGGGTAGGCCTCACTCCATCCACAGTTTTTAGAAACAAGGATATTGCATCCGCATAAAATGGCCTCTCTAATTATATTTGGAGAAGCGTCATAATAGGACGGGCAGATAATTAACTTTGTTTGGGAAAGGGTTTTTATAACAAAGTCATTGTCCTTAGGGCCCAAAACTATTGTTTTTTTAATCGATTTAAAAGAAGATGAATTATTTCCTATGGCAATTTTTTTATCTTCTTTAAAGTTGTTGAAGATGGTTATGGCTAATCTTGAATTTTTTACCGTTCTATTAAAATTAGAGCATATAAACCCTATGTCATAATTTCTGCGACTAAATTCAATAGATCTAGGCTTTTTGTTTATTTCAAATGATGTGTTAAATGGGTCTAAAATTTTTTTTTATTTTCCATAATGTTTTTCCAATAGTTTTCTGCCAATTTCACTATTTGGAATAACAAAATCAGAAGACTTTATGGCGCTTTTTTCAGCAGGAAACTCTATAGAGCTAGGTGATTTTAGATATTTAATTGCAGATATATTTTTGGATGATAACTCCATCATATGCGGGCAGCCAGAAGCTAAATAAACTATTTTTGAATTTGGAAAAAGTTCTTTAGACAGAACCGGAGCGACGTAATTCTTACACAGTATGATGTCCGGCTCGCCCCCAAGATATTGAGCTATTTTTTTTCCGCAACTCGCCCTCATCTTGCTTGGCACAGCAAAAACACCGCCTATTCGATCTGGATCGACATTTACATTTTTATCCTCAAAGAAGACGCCGCACACTTTTGCACCAAGCCTTCTAAAGTACTTAATTAGAGCATATGCGTTTGTTGCTGCGCCACCATAATAGGGGTACTGAGTGCTTGTAATAAGAATTCTTTCCATAATTTACTCAAATAACTTTATAAATCTTTTTGATTGCCTTTCCCATGTCCAATCTTTTTTGGCTACAGCTTCAATGGCTAAGCCTAAAGAGTTTAGATCTTTATTGCTTCTGTAATCAGAAATTTGATTTATAAGAGATTTTTCAGAATCTACTGCTTTAAAGTCTTTTATTTCAGACATAAGTTGCGGAACATTTCCAACATTTGTAGATATTATAGCCCTCCCACACATTGCAGCCTCCAAGACCGGATTCGGAGTGCCTTCTGACTCGCTAAAGCAAATAAGGGTGCCTATAGAATTGTAAAACTTAGCCATTTTTTCTCTGGAGAAATTGCTAGTATTTCCAACAGTTTTAAACTCATAATTTGGGCCCAAACTTTGTATTGCAGACTTTATCTCAGAATACCTCTTAACCGCCCTTGTTTTATTCCCAACCCAACCAAATACATGCTTATAATTGGCGGGGTTTGTTTTTTTGTTAAAAATATTATGATTTACGCCAAATGGTGTATAGAAAAGATTTTTAAATTTGGCCCCGCTAAACTCCTTAATCAAAAACATATTCGAAAGCCCTATGGCGTCAAAAGAAGAAAAAAGCGGCTTCATTTCGCCAGCATTTTTTCTGCCTATATGACTTGAAACACCAGTAACAAGTTTATAGTTTCTTTTTTTAGATATTTTATCTCGTACATATCCATAAATTGGCCAATTTGTTATATAAACAACATCAAAATTATTAAAATTAACTTTATCTTTATCTACAAAAGATAGAATTGTAAAATCATAATTTTTTAGATTTTCCTTAAGGTTAACTGCCCTAAAATAAGTTGCCCAATTATAAGAGTCAGTTAAAAGTAATACTTTTTTCATTTAACTGCCTTATCAAAAACTTCTGCCCATCTTGTAAGATAATCATCTATATGAAAATATTTCAAAGCAGTTTCTCTGGAGGCGGCAGATAAATCCTCTTGCATAGCTGGCGAATCTAAAATTAACTTTATGCCTTTAAGCATATCTTCTTTCGCATTGGCTATAATGCAATTTTTTTTATTTTTTAAATATTTGTTTATTCCGTAATTAGACGTAGATACAATAGGTAAGCCGCACATCATCGCCTCGCCCCTTGTTCTTGGCATAGCACTGTGAATCGTAGTATTTAAAAATACGGAATGCTCATTATATATACTGACTAATTTTTTTAGCGGGTGGCTGCCTATTGACTCTTTATCTGAATTACCATGCCCCAGAAGGCTGCAGCGC